>ENA-OOZA01000003-OOZA01000003.1-human-gut-metagenome-genome-assembly--contig:-NODE-3-length-126341-cov-4.102569_pt1 | contig 126341 bp, 146 predicted proteins | sample MGYA00241703_ERZ501378 | MGnify/ENA primary metagenome ERZ501378 (study PRJEB25962, sample SAMEA2042916) | human gut metagenome | biome: human gut; feature: human-associated habitat; material: faeces...
CCGCCACTATACCAGTATATCTATACACTATATCTAGTACATACATACAAGATATATAGATACATATATATAATATATAGTATAGTAATATAGATAATAGATAGTAGATATATAGTATATATAATATAATAATATAACTATAACATTAAAGATATAAAGAGAATATAAAATAGTTAAATATTAAAGTGTATGTATATAATATTTATTCAATCTATCCAAGATAAATATATAACTCTGTATTTTATATTCTAAGTTTCGCCCCACTCCATCAATCAAAATACAGATCATAATATTTTTATACCTGAATTTGTAATTGTTGGCAATGTCTGAGAAAAAAGCAGCAGAAAAAGAGCAGAAAAGTATATAAATTTTAATAGTCAAGTCTTTTTCTAAATTTTTTCTTTTGCTGTCGAACTCCGCAATTCTTCCGGCTTCCGATTTTTCCGGGTTTTACTGGCAATTTTCCGGGGCGATTTCTGGCGATAAAATCCGGCTTTTGTGTGCTGATCCTTGCGAATATTACTTAACCTCAAAAAGTAATATTCAACGGGTAGCCTAAAAACCGCTATTAGTGCCGTTTTCAATCAATTATTTTATGTCAGAACGTACCAGGGGGGTATATTTACATTTTCGCAGCGATTATCGAACACTTGTTCTGGTGTCGGGGTCTATCTCAGTCTACCCCCTCTTTTACCCTCTCCGAACTCGTAACCAACCTCGACAACTTTAGCTTCCTTTGCTGATTTCCGACTTTTTCATTATCGTAAAAATACCCGATTTTAAGTCCATAATATTGATATATTCTTTAAAAATCCCCATAAATCAAGGCTTCTTCCGAACTGATTAAAAATGTGGCTTTTACCTATCATTTTTGCCCCATAAATTCAAGAACCAACCAGAAAGAAAATTATGCCAAAATAAGCTATTTATCGGCGTTCCAGCTCTTTTCGACCTCGATGCTTTACCGAACTTACAAAAAAAATGCAATCTGAAGACCGAATCTCCGTTATGTTGTGGCGAAAATTGAAAATTAAATATGTCCCATAATTGTCTATACTAACGTATAGCCAATTATATAAATATTTATATATCTCTTTATTATTTATATATAATATAATAATAATATAAATATATATAATATATATAAATATAAATAACGCCACAATTTAAGTTTTTCTTTGTTGGTTGGTTTTTATAATTAAACCATAATAAATGTTGACAATATTTGAATTAGTGGTATAATCAGTGTAGGAACGAATATAGTTGGATTTTGTGGAGAAAAGGATTGATCCAATTATTTTCGTTTTCTATAATCAAACAATAATAAATGGAGAACACAGCAATATGGTTAGCGCAAATTCAGATGTTTTAAATTATTTTTGGCTACCGAAGAATTGTTATAACACATGTGTATCTGGGGCAAATGCCAACACGATTGAAGAATATCATTCAGATCCACATATCAGAAGTAGTCAAGAATATTTTTATGATATCACCTTGCCAAAACTCAAACGAAGTACAACACCATATCCTGCCAATCAGAAATATCTCAGGAAGTCCAGAAAATATGCTCTTGGATTTCGGGATGTTGTGAATGATGCGTTACGTGAAGTGTACAACGGTGCAAAAGGATATGTATTTACAATTGAGCAGCTTACGGAAATTGTTAAGTTTGTTCCAGATGTAAATGTTGTAAAAAGTAATGGGATTTTTTATGTAAGCAAGGAGAACTAAGGAAATGAATCAGGACAAAATATATGACAAGACACTCTACGATAACCTGGATTATGAAAGGGACAAAATTCGTAGAATTGAAAATCAAGTAAAAGCCAAACCAACTGATAAAGATTTGAAAACGGCAATATCCGTTCTAAAGGATTTTGGCATTACTGCTACCCTATCCGATATTCCAGATGTGAAATCTGTATATGAATTGGAGAAATGGAAAGCAAGACTAATAAAAGAAAGACTGGACAGGGAGGGCAAATGAAAAAATTACAACAATTTTATATCATGAAATTTTCTTCCACCAGATTAGATAAGTTTGGATATCACTTAAAAAGGATTCTTGGTAACTCAGGATATCATATTCGTGATATTCGGCAAAATGGTGAATTGATTGCTCTGGCAGATAACCAGGCATTGAGAACTATTAGAAATATACGGTATGAGCGTAACCCTAATATAATGCGGTATGATCCGGCTATATTAAGTGACCTATACGCCCAAAAGAAAAATTTAAAAAAGCAATTTAATGATTATGCGAAACGGCAAATCTCAATAATCAATGGTAAGATTGATGAAATGCTATTCATTCCAGAATATGTTTCTGTTGTCATTGATGATATTTCTCATTATAGAAAAATCATTCGTGATGGATTATACATAAATGGATTTAAGTATGTTCGCCTCATGTGCAGTGCCGGACAAGCAAGAGTAAATACTGTAATCTTAATCCGTGAAGATTTTGAGGCAGAATTAAAGAAGAGATTACGTTGTGGCGCAAAAAGTGTCAAAATAACGAAAAACAAATACAATGCTTACTTTGCTCTTTCATCTTCTGCAACCTACACAATTCCACATCCGAATGTTTATCTCATTGATGACTGTGAAATTGAGATGGAAAAGAAAGTTGATTGGATTTCAAAAATTCCAAAAGAAAAACATGCTATTGCAAATAATGAACAAGTTTCTGAAGAGATAAAAACTCTGCCATTCAATTTATTCGATGGATGTGGTGCTGTTTCTGTGGAATTCGCAAAACGTGTGGCTGATGAACTAGAATTAGATTATATCCCATCTGCATTCTGTGTAAGGTGCGCATATGTAAAAGGTATGGTGTTTGTTGTTGACTTCAAACAGTATGCTGCAGAATATGGGATTACAGAAATGAAAGATCTGTACGGAAATCTGGTAGATATAACTAAAACAGATATGATTCTTACAAAATCGCAGTTCAAATTATGGAATGCTTATGATTCAATTCAAGAATATGATAAATTATGTGAAGAAAATGGTTTTTTGTGGGGAGTTACAAAAGTTACTCCTAAAACAGACGATAACTGTTTTCGTTCCAATTATCAATTCTGCCAAGCTATTGATCTTACAAATAATGATGACGTAGCTGAGTTATGTGATCCTACTGTAAAGTGGCTGAATGGAATTTCAATTGATGATCCAAACCAGGCGATATTATTTTTGCTTGGAAAACTATGTGATAAAGATGACATTGATTTCAATAACATTTTTGACTTGACAAGTGACAATGTTGCGAAAGCACTGATTGTTAATCCAGAAATGATTAGCGAAGAATATATAAAATCAAATATCATAATGAGCATAAATAAAAAAATCAGAGAAACTTATTTAGGAAAACTTATTCTGGACGGTAATTTTAGTGTAATGATTCCAGATATGTATGCATTTATGCAGCACGCATTTGGTCATACAGTTACCGGTGCATTAAAAGAATTTGAGCATTACTCTTACTTTTGGAACAAACGTGGAAAAACTGATGTTGTTGCTATGAGATCACCGCTTACATGGCGTTCAGAAGTGAATAAACTTAACTTGAAGAACAATGAATTAACAGAAAAATGGTTCAAATATCTGACAAGTGGCATTGTTTATAATGTTTGGGGTTGTGACTGCATAATTCATGCAGACTCCGATTTTGACGGAGATATTGTAGCCACTACTGATAATCCAGTGTTCTTACGCTGCCGTTACGACAATCTTCCGATTACATACTCAAAATCTACTGTAGATAAAGAGTACATTTCAGAAGATGAACTGTATAAAGCAGATATTCAATCATTTGATAGTACGATCGGACGTATAACAAATATTTCAACTGCTTTCTATGAGATTTTGGCACGATATGAGGGTGATATAACCTTTAAGCGTGAACAAGATGAGATTTTAGAACGCCTCAAACTTATCAGAAAGTCCCAGGGCGATTCAATTGACAAGGCAAAAGGAATAAAAATTGAGCCGATGCCTAAACATTGGACGAGAAAAATTTCTAAAAAGCCAGATGATATGGAAGATATTGATTTTGAGTTTTACAATTCAATAGTTGCAGATAAAAAACCATATTTCTTCCGCTATCTGTATAGTTCAGAGAACTCCAAATATCTCAAATACCTGGATAAAGAGAACGATGTGTGCATGATGCTGTTCCAAAAATCAATCTATGATATTCTGGATTCTGCGCCGGAAGATCTTACTGATGCAGAAAGGAATTATCTGATTGATAAATTTTACCCTTATTCGCCACTGATTGATTATAATGGTAGGATGAATAAGATTTGTCACTATATGGAGAAACATTTAAGTGAAATAAAAAGAAAAAGACACATGAAAACGCCGGAGCATCTGGTTAAGTCAATGTATTCTGGCACTAATTTGAACTTTGCCGAAGAAGACATTGAGTACATGAACGCTCAATACCTGGACTACAAAGCACAAAAAGACAGTTTAAGAGTAAAACGCAAGAGTGATTATACTCACAGTGTCTCTCAGACATCGGAATTTATCAAATATCCGCTTGCCATCAGAGACAGAATTACAGATAAGTTTATCGGTGATGTGCAATATGCTTGCGATTTAGCAATCTATGTATGCTATGAGCTGCATCCTAGCCGTACAAAAGACTTTTGTTGGAGTATTTTTGGCAACCAGATTGTAGAAAACTTGAAAAAGAACTCTACTGTCACACCAAAAATGCCAGTTTTGGATGAAAAAAACGGCACAATATCATATCTCGGTAAAAAATATAGCGTTGTGGAGGTAAATGTATGATTTATTTCGATGAATTGTCCGTTGCGCAGGAAATGGAGGCTTCCACTACTGCTGTTGACGAATACAAAAGATCTGATTTGCTCTTGTATGCAAAATATTTGAGATACAAGGCGATTACAGAGTCCGGGAAGGACTACAATAATGTCACTGTTGAAGATATGGAACAATTAGACAGCCAAATAGAAAAAGAGCTAAAAGCATTCTGCAATAGGTATTACATTGATTTCAATTACATTGTGAAATTTCAGGATATCGACAATGCAGTTGCCAGCTCACGGCTGTATAAGTTAAAATTGCCACTCCCTACTCCTATTACCAAAAAGGAGTGGAAGAAAATTTGCACAATTGAGAATGACAATTACCGCCGGATGTTATTTGTGATGCTTGTTGATGCAAAATATCACAGGCTGCATAGTATTTCCATTGAGAATTCTGCCACTATCACAGAAGATACACTTTTTTATTGTCATATGGAGAAAAGAGATATCTATAAAGCCGGTGCATGTAAATTTAAGAATGCGGAAGAGAAAAATTTTTCTCTTGGTTGTCTGTTTAAAAATGGGTTGTTTGATATTACAAACAATAAATATAGATCGTGGTTTGTTAAATTTGTTGATATATCAAATAATCCAGACGATGTACTTGACTATATCACGGATTACGATCATTTGAACTTGCATTACGACAGATTGTGTGGTAAGAAGATCGGCACATGTAAGATTTGCGGTAAATTATTCAAGCAGAGCAATAATCGACCTGCATCATATTGTTATAAACATCGAGGATATAACAAAGTAAAAGAAAAAAAGGTTCGTACCGGCACTTGTGTTGATTGTGGTGAAAATTTTACTGTTGTTGCAACTAATACTAAGAAATGTAGATGTGATAAATGCCAGAAAATTTACAGAAAAACGTATGATAGAATGCGTAAAAAATAATTTCCACTTTTGTTTTTTGTGAAATAAATGCCTCTGTAATTAGCTCCCTTTGCTTTTTACAGAGGCTTTTTGTTTTTTGCACCCTATTATGAATAAGGGAGTATGTAGGAACGTACATAAAACCTTGCTTTTATGGTAACAGTCAGAAAATAAAAAGGGGTGGTTGGTATCAATCCGAAGTACAAAAAGTTGGAAAATGAGACTGATTACGAATATGGTCTTAGACTCATCTCTATAAAGGTCGAAGAAAAGCCGGACGATTTGGACTGGGAAGATATTGTCACGCTTTTACATTTAGACTGCCATAGGGATAGCTTACGAAAGGCTGCAAATGTAACTGAATTTTCTGGTTATAAAGTTATGCAGTATTTCAAAGAGAAAATGGAAACTCAAAGCCATGATGACACTGAAAGTTATTTGAAAGAGCTTGAATTGAAAAAGAGAGAGCTTATCAAAGAGCGTGCGAAACTTCATACTGAAAAGTTGGAGTATAACAGATGGTTACGTGAAGATGCCAGGGATGATTTATTTGAGGAAAAAGTCATTACTGCTATTCACGAAACGCTGAATAAAGTAGATCCTCCGCAAAAAATCGGTGGTATGCTTTCATCTCGTTATGGTCTTTTGAATATAGCAGACTGTCATTTTGGAAAAGATTTCAAAGTGTATGGTCTGAATGATGAAATTATAAATGCTTATAGTCCTGAGATATTTTTTATGCGTATGGAAGTTCTCTACAATGAAGTAGTGGACTATGCACACAAAGAGAAACTCAAAGGATTCAAAGTATTTAATTTAGGGGATTCGTTAGATGGATTCTTGCGTAATTCACAATTATGGACATTACGGTATGGTGTGCCGGAAAGTGCCGTTATATACGGGGAGTATATGGGTAAATGGCTGAGAAGATTGTCCGATGAATTTGACATAGAATACTATCAAACAAATGGAAATCATGGTGAACTTCGCTTACTGGATGGTAAAAAAGGTGAACATTCACATGATAACATTGAAACGGTTACTGGAAGTATTATTCGTATTATAAACGAGGATAATCCTAATTTCCGATACATAACGAATAAATCTGGTTCTATCTTCACTGATATTGCCGGGTATAATGTTATGGGAATTCATGGAGAAGTCCGTAGTTTAACTGCTGCTATTAAAGATTACTCTGATATTTATGACACTAAGATAGATTATCTTGTGGCTGGTCATAAGCATCATTCAGAGTTTGTAAACTGTGGAGTCCGTAGAGGGGTGATTGGTGTTGGATCAATTATTGGATCAGATGATTATTCAATGTCAATAAGAAAGACTGCCGATGCCACAGCATCTTTTGTTATATTTGAAACTGGAAAAGGAAAAGTTGATGAGCATACGTTTGTTCTCAATTAACCTTAATAATGAGTTACAAAATACAATGTAGAACATTTAGCAGCATGAAGGAAATTTTTGATTGTTTGGAGATTCATTCAAAAATTCCACACGAAGAATACGAATCGGTTAAATTATATGGGGAGTCAAGTTTTATCATAGATGCATTGAAATATGCTATTACAGAGTATAGCGATATTACTATTGCTTCTGTTGATATAATTCTTTCAGATATTGATCCTGTTTGTAAGGATCTGTATGTCTTATCTCTTACAGAAGAAAATGAGCTTTACATTCAACCAGCTTATAATGGGGAGAATATGTATCGTAACGAAGCAAAATTTGCAATTGTTCAAGATACAGTAAGTTCGCAGCTTGTAAAAGATATGTCTGTTGATGACTTATCTTCTACTGTTTTGGGAACTTTTATTTTTAACAAGCAAAAATAAATGTAGAAATGTATTGACTTTTTCTGAATATATGCTATAATACATACATAAGGAACAGGAAATAAAGTAAATGAAATAAATAGAGGTTTACCATCCATAAACTTCTATTTATCTCTTACTTTTAATCAAACTATAATAAATGCATAATGCGGATTAGAGCAGTGGTCAGCTCGCTTGCCTCATAAGCAAGAGGTCGAGGGTTCAAATCCCCCATCCGCAATTTATCTTGTTTTATGTTTTGTCCTATATGTTTTTGTTAATAAGCGGTGGGACTATTCATTGCGTAATAGTTCTATCGTTTATGTAAGAGTACATAGCAAAGTCTGGCAATGCACTGGTCTGCAAAATCAGTATTCGTTGGTTCAAATCCAACTGTACTCTCTTTAAGCTCATACAGCAATTTATTTGGGATATTTCTGTTAAAAATACTACCGAAATGAGCTTAGTTTCGTAAGGCACGTACAGCAAATTACTTATACTTTCAAATGGATGAATATTTTAAGTGGATTGTGCCTTGATTTTGGTCTTGTAGTTAAGTGGTAATAACATCGGATTGTCTCTCCGAAGTCGTGGGTTCGATTCCCACCTAGACCGTTATGGGGTGTTGGACAAGCGGTTTAAGTTATAGCCCTTTCACGGCTACGAGATGGGTTCGATTCCCATACACCCTATTACTGGTGAATCTGCAGTCAACCAGAAACGTTTTTTAGCATTTACAACGAGAAATAAATGTAGCAAGTTATATTAACGTGATATGCTTGTTGGGTTATAGTGTAAGCCGAGTAAAAACTAATTTTAGATGTGTAGTTTAATGGTAAAACAACAGTCTCCAAAACTGTAAGATGTGGGTTCGAGTCCTACTGCGTCTGTTTTGCATTTGTGGTGTAACTGGATAACATACCTGGCTTCCACCCAGGCGATGCCGGATCATTCCCGGTCAGATGCTTTTTGCATTTATGCAATTTTATATTTGGGTGTGTAAACGACTACGGAGATCGGGCAGACTGTAAATCTGCTGCCTTCGGGATCTAGTGGGTTCGACTCCCTCCACGCCCATGTGAGATAGTTGCTTTACCAATTCTAACGACTCACTTCAAACGGTAGAAATTGGCGTTTACGACAAGCGGTAATGAAGATCTTTCCTTCCACGATAGCAAGGGTAAACTACATTTGGGAAGTTAGCTCAACTGGTAGAGCATTAGGTTGAAGCCCTAAGTGTAGGTGGTTCGACTCCACCACTTCCCATTCAATCAAATAAAGCCCTTATAAAAAGGCATGTGAGGTATATATGAAATGGTGAATAAAACATAATTATGGACATATAGCTTAATGGATAGAGTTCACGACTACGAATCGTGCGATATAGGTTCGATTCCTATTATGTCTGTTTTGCCCGTATAGTTCAATGGAGAGAACATGGTTCTTCTAAAGCTATGATCTTGGTTCGATTCCAAGTATGGGCGTTTATTTTTGGAGAGGTGGCAGAGTCTGGATTATTGCACCAGTCTTGAAAACTGGCAACCGTCAGTGATGGCGGTTCGTGGGTTCAAATCCCACCCTCTCCGTTTTACAGTTATAATCAATTTGGCGATTGGTTGGCATGTAATATTATAGGTACATTATTTAATCTGGGTGTGTAACTCAGTTGGTAGAGTAACCGGCTTTTAACCGGTAAGTCGTGAGTTCAAGCCTCACTACACCCATTATGGAGTAGTAAACCTAATTGGTAAGGTAGGAGATTGCTAATCTCTGAGTAATCGCTTCGTGCGGTGTGGTGGTTCGAGTCCACTCTACTCCGTTTATACTGGAATATAATTCAATGGTAGAATGCCTCTCTGATACGGAGGTCACATAAGTTCGATTCTTATTATTCCAATTTAGACACATACAGCAAAATTTTTGATTTAATTCTTTCAAATTATTTTTACAAGCAAATGAAAATTATATGAAAAAGCATAGGATATTATTCCTCCCCTTAATATCCTATTGTAAATCAACAGAAGATAATGATATCCTCTGTCAAAGTGTCTAGTATAGGCTCACACAGCAAATATGAACAACTAACAAAACATATTAAAGAATATTTTATATTTTCCCCTCAAACACTAAGTATTTTGATGAATGAAATAGTTTACATTTAGAGCCTAGTGAAAGTCGCATACAGCAAATTATAACGAAAAATTGGGTAAGTAATGCAAATATTTACATAAAAATCTGACCAGACAATCTTCAGTGTATTGTCTATCATCAGATTTTCTTCGATCTTAGCGACTTGTCTTTTATCCATCTGCCATGTGTAGATAGGAAATCTGATTTTGGCATAGTCATTATCAGTTTTTAATGCCCTGTAGTCCAATGGTAGAACGGCAGACTGTTAATCTGTATGTTGTGGGTTCGATCCCCACCGGGGCAGTTTATAATGGGGTATCGCCAAGCGGTAAGGCACAGGACTTTGACTCCTGCATTACGCTGGTTCAAATCCAGCTACCCCAGTTCTGCTATAAAGCAAATGTGGTCTTAACGGTGAGATAAATGCAGAATCTTCAAATCCGTGTTTGCTGTTTTGCTGGCATGGCGCAATTGGTAGCGCAACTGACCTGTAATCAGTAGGTTAAGGGTTCGAGTCCCTTTGCCAGCTTTTATTGAGAATGTGGTGTAATGGGAGCATACATGATTTGGGATCATGTGGAGCAGTTCGAGTCTGACATTTTCAATTTTAGACTATAATTCTTCCACGCATATTTCATATGCGGATGTGACGTAATTGGCAGGCGTACAAGACTTAAAATCTTGTGGTATTTATACCGTGTGGGTTCAAGTCCCATCATCCGTATTATGGTAGATTGGCGAAACAGGCAAACGCAGCAGTCTCAAACACTGCCGGGAAACCTTACGAGTTCGAGTCTCGTATCTACTATTATAAACAAATAATAATAAAGGTGGAATTATATGTCTAAACACAAACAAAATAATGATGGAATTTATTTCTTAGGTGAATCATCAACAGATGTCACCGGCTCTCAGTACCTTGTACAATTTGGAGGCAAAAAGATATTACTGGAATGCGGATTATATCAGTCAAAAAGCAACAGTTATCTTGATTCCTATAAAATCAATTCAAAGAAATTTGGATTCAAACCAAGTGAGATTGATTACTTGTTTGTGGCACATCCACATGTGGATCATTGTGGCTTAATTCCTCGATTGGTTGCCCAGGGATTCAATGGAAAAATTATAACTACACCTAACACTGCAGCGGTTATGAAATCGCTGCTTTTTAATTGTGCTTTTATTGTAGCTGATGAAGCAAGAATTCTTTCAAAACGCTACAGCAGAAATTACTCTCCTATTTATAGTGAAGATGATGTTTCTAAAACATTGCAGTTAATTAAACCTTATAGTGAATATGGTGTTGTTTTCCAACTTGACGATGTAGTTAGTTTTCAGTGGATTCCAAACTCTCATTGTGTAGGTGCTGCTCAATTACAATTGATTTTGTCAGATGGATTGAAGACAAAGAAAATTCTGTATACATCTGATCTTGGTGCTTTGAATACGAAAAATCATTATGTAAGAAATACTGAAATTCCGGCAATGTTCAATGATGTTGCCATTATGGAAAGTACATATGGAAGTAGAGAAAAAGTAAATAAAAAAACCAGGGATTTTGACGTTGAGCATTTGAGAGTAGCTGTCAATACTGTACTGGAGCGAAAAGGTACTCTTCTGTTGCCATGTTTCAGTTTTAGCCGGACACAAGAATTACTTACTGTTCTCTATTTGATTTTTGGTTGTGACGATTCATTTAAAGCTGATGTAGTTGTTGATTCAAAACTTAGCTGTGAAATTTCTGACTTATATGAAACCATACTTAAAGGCGAAGACCTGGAATTATGGATGAAAGTGCGAAATTGGAAAAATGTTGTTTTCTTATCTGAGAAAGAAGAATCCAAAATGTGCCAGAATGATACCACTCCGAAGATTGTATTGTCATCCTCTGGATTCTGTACAAATGGTAGAATTGTAAACTATTTACAAAAGTTCTTGCCCGATCCAAACAGTATGGTTGTATTCTCTGGATATGTTGGCGATAATCCTTCATATCTTTCCTATCGAATCAAGAACTATAAAGACTACAAGAAACTGACAATCAATAAAGTGCCGGTGGTAAATAGGGCTGACTGCATATCGCTCTCTACTTTCAGTAGCCATGCCAATAGAGATGACTTGATTAAGTTCGGTAGTTCTTTGAATACAAACAAACTTATCTTGGTTCATGGTAGTGAAGAAAGCAAAAAGTCACTATCTGAAAGTTTGAGAAAAGAAATTTCTAAAAATGATAAGACTTTCAGAGTCTTATGTTCAAATAAAGGAATGAAAATTTCGTTGTAATCTTTTATAGCATGGGTTGGAAACTCCCCATGCTTTTTTATATGGGAGATTGGTGGAATTGGTAGACACGCTGCGTTAAGGGCGCAGTGCCATTATTGGCGTGTGGGTTCGAGTCCCACATCTCCTACTCCCACTATTCTGTAGTGGAAAAATTGCATAAAGAAAGAAGGTTTGACAAATGGGTGTTACAAAAAAACAGCAAGTGGAAAAATCACTCGCTTCTGACGTTTCAGTAAATAGCGATGTTACGCTTGAAAAAATCTCTGCCAAAGAAGAACCAGATGATTATGTTTGTCAGACTTGTGGTAAGCACTATAAAAAAAGAAAAGGCAATTTCTCTCCATCTAAATCACCGATTTATGCCGGTACAGATGGATATATGAACACATGTAAAAATTGTGTTGATGAATTGTTTATACATTACACTAATTTTTTCAATGGTAATGAAGAACGTGCTATTGAAAGAATATGCCAGTTGTTTGATTTGTACTTTAATGAAAGTGCCCTCGCTGCATCAAGAAAAATCAGTGAGGATCGTAGTCGTATTTCTGTATATATCAGCAAGATACAGATTAAACCTCATACTGGAAAAACATATAGCGATACTTTGATTGAGCAAAAATCAAACTCTATCAATTCAGCCGATGACGTTGCTGAATATAGTGGATTGGATGCTACTCAGTTAAAAAAAGCTGTTGGTGTTTGGGGATTTGGTTTTGAGCCGGAGCAGTATGGTATTTTGAATGATATGTTTGATGATTGGAAATCTAGGGTTGTTATTGATGGCAAGACAAGAGAAACCCTTGTAAGGGAACTGTGTATTATCAAGTTACAGATGAACCTTGCATTGAAGGATAATAATGTTGAGCTTTACACAAAGCTGATGAAAACATATCAAGAGACTATGAGATCCGCAAACTTACAGCCGAAGCAAGAAGATGAAAATGATAAAGCATCTGAAAAACCAATTGGTGTAATGATTAAAATGTTTGAGGATGAACGTCCGATAGATAAGTGCCGACCAGAATGGGAAGATGTAGACGGTATTGTAAAATATATCACTATCTATTTCTTAGGGCATTTATGCAAGATGTTGAAATTAAAAAATAAATACTCAGCTCTTTATGAAGAAGAAATGGCTAAATACAGAGTTGAGATTCCTGAATTAGAAGAAGCTGATGATGAAGATATCTTTGATTTCATTGTAAACGGCGGTGACGCTGATGGAACGAAAGAATAAAGGTAGTTTATCGGACTCTAAATACGACAAAATAATGTGTGGTCTGAATATATGGATAGGCTACTATCGTGCAAACCCTGTACGATTCCTTATTGATTATTACGGTATGGAGTGGATTCGCCCATTCCAACAAGTGCTAATCACATTTATGTTCAGATTCAATAATTTTATGACTATTGCGAGTCGTGGTATGGGTAAGTCCATGATCGTTGCTGCTTTCCTATGTGCCTATTGTACACTATATCCTGGTGTCAAGGTATGTATTGCTGCCGGTCAACGTGGTCAGTCAATTAACGTCCTCTTGAAGATTGTAGAGGAATTTATGCCACAATCTCCTAATCTAAGGAATGAGATACTCAAAACAAATACTTCTCCCTCAGAGGGATTTATATATTGGAAGAATGGTTCTGTTATAAAAGTTGTAACGGCAAGGGACTCTGCCCGTTCTGCCAGAGCAAACATTATTATAATGGACGAGTTTAGACTTATTGATAAAGGTGTCGTTGATAAGGTACTGAGAAAATTCAAAGCCGGACAACGTAGACCTAACTTCTATAATAAAGAAGAATACAGCGATAAGGTTGAAGAAAATAAGGCTAAATATCCAAAAGAACCTAATAAAGAGATTTATTTGAGTAGTGCATACTACAAGTATCATTGGTCTTGGGCAAAGTTCAAGGCATTTTTTAAATCCATGATTAAAGGCGAAAGCTACATGGTCGTTGGATTCCCGTATCAATTACCTGTTTATGAAGGATATTACCCAGAAGAACAGATTCGTGAAGAAATGCAGGAAGATGACTTTGATAGCATTGCATGGTCAATGGAGATGGATTCTCTTTTCTTTGGTAGTTCTGAAAAGGCTTTCTATAACTTTGAAACTGTAGATAAGATTCGTAAGATTCAGAGAGCATTATATCCGAAGCCTTATTATGCGCTGTTGAATGACAGTAAGTATAAGTATGAACCAAAAAGAAATGGTGAGATACGTCTTTTATCAATGGATATTGCGACACAAGGCGGTTCTAAAAATGACGCTACTTGTTTTACACTGATGCAATTGCTTCCAACTTCAAGCAATCAATATATTAGAAATGTTCTGTATATTACTACATTAGATGGTGGTCATACATTTGACCAGGCTTTAAAAGCAAGGCGGTTATTTGAGGATTTCGATTGTGATTACATAATCGTAGATACAAATGGTGTCGGTATTGGTGTATTCGATAACCTTGTTATTGAACAGGTTGACGATGAAAGAAATACTGTATATCCGGCATGGTCATGTATCAATGATGACAAAATGGCTGAAAGATGTAAAGATCCTGAAGCAGAGAAAGTCATCTACAGTATTAAGGCTACTGCTAAATTCAACTCTGATGCTGCAGTATATCTTAGAGACTGTATCAAACGTGGAAAGTTACGACTTCTTATCAATGAAATAGATTCTAATGATATTTTGAATCGTAGCAAGGCTTTCCAGAATTTATTAGTTGAAGATCAAGTAATGTTCCAAGAACCATTTTATCAGACAACTGCCATGATTAAAGAAATGATTAACTTGGACTACACTGCTACTGACGGAAAAATTAAAGTCGTTGAAGTGGCTGGTATGAGAAAGGATAGATACTCTTCTATCTCCTATGCCAACTATATTGCAAATGAGCTTGAAAGAGACATGCGTAATATTGAAGACGAATACGGATTTTCAACTTTTATCAATTAAAAAATTAGGAGGTAGATAGATGCCAGAACAGAATGAAGTGGCAGCTTCTACTACCAAAAAGCGTGGTAGATCATCTGCACCTAAACGTAAGGCAAACACGAATAATCGTGCTAACCATAATGTAGAAACAAATGCTTATGCCTATAATACTACATTACCTTATATCTATTCTGTCTTAGGGGATTTTCTTGATGCCTCCCCATATACGATAAAGGATATTAGAACATTTTCTAAAAATCCCCAGTATTACAACAAACAGTTAAGAGATTTGGCTTGGTGGGCGTATAACACTAACGGTAGTGTAAGGAGTGCCGTTAATTATATTGGCTCTATGCACACTCTTGATAAGGTAATTGTTTGTAAGAATAGAAAAAAGCGTCCGAGAAATTTTGAAAGAAACAGACTCAAAATGTTATCTGTTCTTGACAAAATCAATTATAAGCAACAAATCAGAGACAATCTGATGAAAAATGCAAATGATGGAACTGCTTTCTACTATTTTGAAACTGCAAACAGACCTATTAGCAATGAGAAATTCATATCTGATTATCAAATGGCTAATATTGTTGAGATAAATGAAATTGGTATGGATGTTTCTATTATTCCTTTGCCTGTTGATTGGTGTAGAATTTGTGGCAGAGTAGGTAATCATTATCGTATGGCTTTTAATTTGAGATATTTCGATCAATTCAATGACAGAGAATTAAAAGCACGATTACAAGCTATGCCGAAAGAAATTCGTGATGGATATAATCAGAATAAAGGCAGCATCAATAATTGGATTATACTTGACGATACAAAAACTATCGTTACAAAAGTAAATGCTGCAATTAACCAGCCCTGGGGTGTACCAATGGCTGTAACTGCCTTTGATGATATTATGTATGCTGAGTATTTTGTCAATACTAAACGTACAGTTTTGGATTCAATCAATAATCAGATTATTTATATGACATTCCCGGAAGGAAAAGAAAAAGGAACGTCATCTCTTACAAAAGACCAACAGAGAGAACAGCATGAAAAAGTAAAAGAGGCTGTTATCACTCGAAGAAGTCAGTCTGGTATATCTTTCTTCTCCCTTGCAAGTGGAACTAAGATAGACAAAATGGACGTTGATATAGATATTTTCGATGAGAAAAATGAAGCATCTATTAAGGACGCTGTGCCTGGTGCTTTAGGTATCAGTTCTGCCAGTCTTGACGGTAATACAAAAGGTAACTATGCAACTGCTTCTCTTAACTTAGAGCTTGTTGCAAGCAATACCTACACATGGGTTGAGAATTTCATGTTTGAGCTTAATAAATGCATTAACGCAAATATTATCATGGATTCTTCTTGTGTGGTTGATTGCTATATTTTACCTACAACCTTTGCAAACAGAGATAAACAAGTAAAATACATGCAGGATTTATATTCTCATGGTAAGGGATCTCTGACCGCTTGGGTAAGTGCAACTGGGTTTGATCCAGATGCATATATCTCTCTGCTTGACTATGAGTTAGAGTCTGATTTTGAAAACAAATATCCTGTTCATGCTACATCATTTACAATGAGTGGTCGTGATGAAGCAGATAGTAAAGAAAGTGGTCGTGAAACAGTAGATTTTGCGACAAATGAAAATACGATACAATCACAATCTTCTGGTTCAAACACCAATCCTAAACCAAGTACAGATTAGGAAGGAAGATTATGTGCATGACAGAAACAAATTCTGTAGTGAAATGCAAATCAGTTTTTAAGCCTGGTGTTGCAAGGCATTTAATCAAAATGGGAAATCCTGTTTATGATATCAAGCCGAAGAAAGAAAATCCAGACGCTTCTATTTTCATATTTGTGGAAACGGAAAAATTTGTAAATGATTTCACTACTATTTTAAGTACATCTGAATAGATGTTTATTACGTTATTGTTAGAAATGGCACTTTAGGGTGTCTTTTTTATTGCAATAAATTATACAAAAAGGTGGTACATATCATGGAAATGGAAAAAAGATTTTTAGAAATTTCACAAGCCACCAACCCAAATGGACGCAGACGAGTCAAAATTGTTTTGCATGAAATTTACCCCGATAACACACGTTGGAATATCAATGGTATCTCCTATCTTGAACAATACACAAGAGATAATGCAGATACCGTAAAAGGTATGCCATTATGCGCTGAGTTCCTTGATAATGATAAAGAAATCCCATATGGTCATGGATTGACTGGTCAGATTAAAAATATGCCGGTATTTGAAGATTCTGTGCAAGTAGGTGTGTTTGAGGACTGGTCGATTGAAGACATTGAATTGGAAGACGGAATGCATAGATGTTTATGTGGTGTTGGCTACATAAATGAAGCAAGATATCCGAAATTCGTAAAATGGATTGAGGATAAGATTGCTGATGGCATTACTATTCGAGGAAGTGTTGAATTTGTTGGTACAAAGGAAAATGACGGTGAAATAATTTATGATGGCGGTTGGAAAGAACAAGGTCGTATCCCTATGATTTATGATTATAGTGGATATTGTATCTTATCCGTAAAACCTTCCGATTCGACTGCCGTATTAGTTGAACTTAACCAGTTCAATCGTAAAAACTTGGAGGTTATTGAAATGAATGAAGAAATGATGAAAGCACTTTCTGATTTAAAAACTGACATTATTTCAGAATTTCAGGACACTAGAAAAGTTGAAGTAAATTCACAGGTTGCTAGTCTTGAATCACAGGTTGCAGAACTCAATTCTAAGATTGATGAGCTGAATGCTTCTATCAAAGAAAAGGATGAGGAAATTTCTGAACTTAACCAGAAATGTGAAAAATCTGAAAGTGATGCCAAAGCAAAAGAGGACGAGCTTGATGCGAAAAATAAAGAGCTGAATGCCCTTGTTGAGACACAGGCTGCAGAACTCAATGAACTGAAGAAAGCAAACAAAATCGCTGAATTAAATAGTGCCCTTGCAGACTATACAGATGAGCAGAAAGATTTTGCCAAAGAAGAAATCGAAGCATTCAATGCTGATCCGTTCTCTGTAGAGATCAATTCAATCGTAACAAAGATTGATGCAACTGCATATAAGAAAATTCGTGAGGAAAATGCAAAGAAATCTCTTGAAATGAACTCAATGAAAGACGAATTTGATGGCATTATGTCAGCAATTGATCCTATCGTCAAAGATGATAATTCCGTTGACGATTTTGATTGTTTTGCTTAATCAAACAAAAATAATGGAGGAACGTGACCATGTTAAAATTTAGAGAAATTGGTACATACAAAAATGCCGTTAATGTTGGTTACTGCACAGCAGACGTTGAGCTGCATAACGGTAATGTTGTAACTTTCGATAGAGCTACAAAGAAAGCTGCTGTTCCTACTGATGGAAAAGAAACAGGGCTTGCAATTGTTATGAATACTATCGACAAACCTGAGACTCTTACACCAAATGATTATGTAATCGAAGTTGGTGAGAATCCACGTTTATTTGTTCTTACTTCACTGAAAGGAAGAATCATTGACATGGATATGGATCAGGTAGATGGCACATACACAGATATTGCTGTTGGCGATTTTCTTGTTGCAGAAGCCAGTGGAAAACTGAAAGCTGTAAAGAAAGCCACAGGAGTAGCTGACTACAAAGAATATTTTGTAGTAAGTGAGAAAACAAGTTTCAACGGTGAAGGACTTGCTGTTGAGGTTGTTATTGCCTAATTGTAACTTAATACACTAATTGGAGGAACGAAACAATGAGAAATATCGTTGAATTAAATACTTCTTTTGAATTAGCAAATCCAGTAAAAGATGATGTAACTATCAAGGATCAGGCTAAATTCAAACAGATGGTTGAAATCTGTTCTGCCCTGTTCACTGGTACAGATGCCGGTAAATATGGAACACAGAAAGACGCTGTAGCAAAGAAACTTTCTGCACTTGGAGAAGCTGCAGCTATGGGTGATTTCAAAGCTAGAGCTGAAATCAATACAATCGTTAAGTTCATTATTGAGCCGAAACTGCTTGAGGCTATGAAAATTTATGATTTCTTAGGAAATTATCATGAACTTGCTTACCATGAACAGCCGAAGGTTAAAACTTACAACTACGAAGGAATTGACGCTCGTATGCAGGCTGCAAATTCTGATGTAAGTTTTGCTGGAAGAAACTGGATGGAATATCCTGTTGCTACAAGAACCATTTCTGCTGGTATGGCTATTGATTACCGTGAACTTGCTTCTGGTAACTTCGATGGAACAATTGCAGAAGAAATGGCTCAGGTTCAGGTTGATATGAACAACAAAGGTGTAGCATACGTTCTTGGTGTTCTGAAGAAATCTCTTGCAAACAACACTAAATATGTGAAGAACTATAGCACATATACAGGTGATCTCCCTACAGAGGCAGACGTTGCTAAGAGAGTTGCATTTACTCGTAAAATGGGTAAAGTTGCTATCTTAGGTGACTACAGCTTAATCCAGGAAATCAGTGGATGGAACGGATATAAAACTGTTGGTGATACTAAGATTCCATTCTATAGCCCATCACAGGTAGATGAAATCGCCAAAGCTGGTGTAAACGGATTCTATAAAGGAAGCACACTTGTAGAACTTGAAAATCCGTTCAACTATACAAAACCGCTTGCTGACAAGTCTGGATTCGAGACTTATTACGCAGATGATGAGCTGTACTTTACTGCTGCTGGTAATAAATCTCCGCTGAATATCTTCAGACGTGGTGGTATCACAACAATGAGCGGTACAGACGTTGAAACAGGTACAATCAAAACTCGTTTTGATGTTGAACTTGGTGCTGACGTTGTAAAAGGTCGTGAATTTGAGATTGGTTTACTTGCTAAACAGTCTTAATTAAACGAAAATAAATGTATAAGCATGGGGAAATCTGTTTTTCTCCATGCTTTTATTATAAAAGGAGTTATACATCAATGGACGAAAAAGTTATTGAAAAAAGCGAAAATGTTGTAACTAAGACAACGAAAGCAAAAACACCACGTACAAAAGCAAAGACACGTACAGTAGACAATCTCTCTTTAAGCGATAGAGTTTCTATTGACAATCTTTGTGGATGGACTATCGGATTTGTTTCTGAAGAAAATGGAAAATCAATTCAGATTGATCCGAACATCAAAGATTATAAAAGATTAACACTTGCTGAGATTGATTCACAAGTTAAAGTCGGAAATGTTGCATTTTGCGGAGTTGATGGACTTGGCTCTCATGCTGCTTTTAAAATCAATGATCCACTCGTAAGAGAATATGTTTTCGGAGAAGATATTTCGCCGGTTCAATTAACAGTGGATGCAGTGAATGATTTATTTGCATCTAAGAGTAAGAAAGAATTCCATGATAAACTTTCTTCTTTGGTCGTAACAGAATCAGAAAAGAAAATGATTGCAATTATGTGTTCAGATAAGGACTTATACCCTTCTGTCAACACTGATGAAGTTCCGTCTTATATGCTTGCTGAAATTGAGGCAGTCAGTGGATTAAATCTCGATTAAAAATGATTGGAGGTGCATTCAATGACATCATATACAGACGTTGTATCTGCATTTGAATCAATTATTAAATGTAAGTATGTACTTGCAGACGGATTAGTTCGTCAATGGTTCTTGAATGCATTAGGTGAATATGAACTAAATATTGATTCTTTAGGATTCGATAAACAAGATTTAGTATTTACCCCACCCTCTTCTGATTCAGATTCTTTCGATGACAATGGTGATTTGAAAAACTATGTCATTTTGAGTCTGGCTGAGATTATGAAGTCTTACTATATGCAACAAGAGGTAAGGCGTGTAAATCAGTTAAATAATATCATCGGTAAAGATATCAGTCTTAACGGAACTGGTGATACAAAGAAATACACAAGAGCGGAAGCTGATGCAATAGATTCAAAAATTGCAGATCTTTACACAAAGCAAAAATGTCCAGCTTATACATAGGCGGTGATATTTATGGCTGTGGATTGGTATTTAATGGATCAACCACCTATTTATAATGGTGGTTTTGAGGGCGAAGAATTTTTCGCTTATGCACAAGATGGTTTTAAGGAAATGCTTGATACCACTATGTTGTGCGATAATGTTGAGTTTATAAACAGTGATTTTTCTGTTATTACTCCCGGCAAGGCAATTATACAGAGTGTTACGCCGGACACACAATTGAAAGCTGAAGACAGACAAATTTTAGTGCCTATTGGAACTTTACAAACATACTCTTACATTCGTTTTGAAGATGAAATTTGGATTATTGCTTCTGAACCAAGTAATAACAAATTTTATGAAAAGGCAGTTCTTAAAGTTTGTCACAATCAGTTACGATGGCAAGATCCAGAAACCAAGAAAATATATGAATATTGGTATTGGTGTGAAGATGTGACACGGTATAGTTCTGGTGTCTTCAAAGGAAATATTGTTATCACTTATGATAAGCAGTATAGCCTTTTACTGCCAATGGATAAAAATACAAGAAGACTTCATGACGGTATGCGATTTATGTTGGAAATGTCCAACGATGTACCGTTGGTATATAAACTCACAAAATTCAATGGTTTAACAAACAACAATAAAAATGTAAAGTTGTTAAATCTGTCATTGACTCAAACTGTATACGATGAAAATACAGACAGTGTTGATATGATGCTTGCAGATTACAAACAAAATAATGTTGAGCCTACTGAAAAGTACGGTTATACTTGCGAACTTACATACAAAGCTGACACTATCAGTTTATCATCGTTTGAAAAATATTCTGCTACATTTTATGATAATGAACATAATGTGGTAGATGATATCGAATATCATTGGGGAATTTCTGATAATGATTTCGATGAGAAAGATTTGGTATTAACTACTGGTGACAATTTTGTAAAAGTTACTGTAAAAAACAATCGTGATTTGGTTGGAAAGCAATTCCACTTAAATGTTCTTTCATCGGTAGATACAATATTGGCATCTGTTGTTATTACGATTACCGCTTTATGGTAAATGAGGTTTATTATGGAAGATTTTGACATTAACTCTTTTAAATCTGCGGTAATAAATACAATTGTCGAAAATAACGAGATTATTTTTAATCTCGATAAGGAATATATAGATGCCGGTGGTGGTCTGCTTTATAAGAAAATTTTTCCTTATTTGCAGAATCCAAAGACCATTGAGAAAACTTCTCCGTTTATCTGTTTCAAGGTTAATCATGTGAGAAACCAACAATATTTTTTAGAAGAGATAAATGTGGTCATATATATTGTCTGCCATGAAAAGGCAATGGCACAAAGAGTACAGAGCTATAAAACAAAGGAATATCTATCGGGTACAGTTATTGATATTTTGGGTGAAGAATTGAAAAAAACTTTATCTGGAATGGAAACAAATTGGATTGGTGAATTGACATGTGTAAGCAATACTGAGGAAGTATTGTACTATGAATACCCATGCAGAATACTTACGTTTACTGCAAAGAAGGAATCATATGGACATCAGTAACGAATCTTTATATCAGTACCTTATATATAGCTCGCCAATTTATTATACCGAAGATTTAGTTTTATACCCTGTAAAAATGGGTAATGTGCTTGATTTCAATTTATATAAGTCAAGTATTATTGTTCGTAAAAACAGTATATTTCCAGTAAAGAAAATTATCAAGATGCCATATCTTGATTTTTTATTTTACTGTCATAACAACGTAGAATTAGCAAAAGAATTTAACATGCCATTTCTCCCCTACTACTATTCTTTTGCACTCCGGCTTTTACAGCTTGTATTTAAGGATCAAGAGGTATTGGCTAGTTCTACACAAGGGGGATTCAGAATAAATGGCAATGTTATAACCGCCGATCAGTTCGATGATATTCGGAGAATTATTATCCTACAAAATGGTATTGATTTTGACATTGATGAATTCATTCATTACGACACTGAGCAGGAATTAAAAAAAGCCCAGGATGCTATATCTGGCAAAGATAAAGCCTCTTTGGAAGACTACATTGATTCTGTTTGTGTTGGAATGGACTTAACCGAAGAAAAAGTTAAGGGGCTAACTATTCGTAAGTTCTGGCGATATGTTAAACGAATAAATAAGCGTGATATTTTCAATGTTATGAAATCTGCTGAAAGTACAGGATTTGTAAAATTCAAAGAACCCGTCCAGTATTGGATGACTGAACTTGATGAGAGCGATAAGTTCAAAGATGTGAAAACAGATGCCATGTCATTAAAGAAAATGATTAGTGGCTGATGATTTATAAATCAGGAGGAATTTGCAATGAATACAAAGGGAAAAGAATTCGTTGTTTCAGTTGCCGACTTTGCATTTTACATCAATGGTGTATTAGCTTGTACAGGAGTGACTAACCTTAGTTCTTCTATTTCTGTATCTATGCAGGAACAGGCTGTAAATGCTGGTAAAGGTAATAAGAAAGTATTCTCATACAAATATGGTAGAGAACTTACAGCAGAACTTGAAGCTGCTGACTGGAAACTTGAGTACATTGCTTTACAGGCTGGTTCTCAGATTTCTAAAGGACTCAAAGATTCATATAGTCTTAATGAGTGCGTAACACTTGTAGCTGGAAAAGGTACAATTGACCATACACCTCTGACTGGTGCAAAAGTTGGTGTAGAACTTCCAAACGGTACATTCGTAGAAGTTACAGCCGATGGTACTTCAATTGACTTGACATCATATGGTCTTACAACTGAAAAAGTAAAATGTACATATCAGTACAATGCTATTTCAAAACGTATTACTATTGATGCAGAATCAACACCTTACATTGGAAAACTTGTTCTTCAGGCAGACAAGCATAACAGTAAGAAAGGTAAAGTTGGTGTCGTTGAAATCGTAATTCCGTCTTACTCACTTGACGGTAACTTTGATATCTCATTCACACCTGATGGTGTAGTAAGTACAAAGTTATCTGGTAGTGCCCTTGCTGTCGAAGGTGACGCTTGTGAAGATGGTAGTGCCGTATATGCATACATCTCTGAAATTGATGATGACAATACAGATATGGCTGTTTCTGAAATTGCTATCTCTGCACCGGCTACAACAATTAAGACTGGTGCAAACATGACACTTTCAGTTCTTGGTATTATTGGAGTTATGTATAAACCTACAGAGCTTGATCCAAAGGATTGTACATTCTCAATCGTAGATGCCGGAAACACTGCATTGACTGTAGGTGCAAAAACTGGTGTTGTGAGTGGTGCAACTGCATCTGGTACAGCAACAGTCAAAGCCGTTTACAATGGACTCGAAGACACAATTGAGATCACTGTAACAAAATAATTTCAGTAACTATATGTAGGTGGGTTTATACCTGCCTACATTTTTATTAGGAAGAAGGAGCTGAGATTATGACAGATGTAAAAGAAAATACAACTGAGATTGTTCAAGATAAAGGAAAAAATAAAGTTGAAACAAAATCAAGTACACCGAAACGAAAGGCATCTCTTACCAAAGAGTGTGACGTATTAGTATACAATGAGCGTACTAATACCGCTATCATTTCTTTTGATGGTTTCGGGTATGAATTAACTGGTATATCAAAAAATCCTGGTAATAAAATTTCTGTCAAATATTCAGGAGATATTCATTCTCCGAATTTTAAAGTTGAGAAGAAATAATGTGTAAATATGCATACATTCAGCTTAATGAAAAAACTAAGCAGAATATGATTTATTGTTCTGGTGGTGTGAAGATAAACTCAGAAGGTTTATGTATCTGCCAAAGATATTGTAAAGACAAATCTTGTTATATCCCACATAATCAAGATAAAATGCATTGTAAATATTACGAGGATTGTTAGCAAGTGTGGTGTTTTTTATTAAGCACTGCACTTGTGTATGATACCTATTAAAGAGGTTAAAAACTGTTTTGACTTTTTTAATGGGTATCATTTTTTATCGCAAATTATACAAATGTTTATCCACCATAATTATTAAAAAGTTCGTTTACAAAAGGAGATATAAATTATGACTATTAAAGAAGTAGCAAAAATGTTCAATGTGAATACAGAGAAAAGTAGAGCAATGAAGAATAAGCGTAAGGCTAAAGAAATCATGGAAAAAATCTTGATGTGCCCGAAATGTAAACAGCCGATGAACTGGGTAGAGGGTACGAATATTTGTGCGTGTCCTACATGTACATATACTATCGGCAAGAAAGAAAACAAAGAAACTTATAGTGTTTCTAAAACTCTTTCTGATAAGAGCCGTAGATTCCTGGAAAACAATTATTCACAGTTTGCTAAAGAAAGTACAGAGGTGTAATTTATGAGAAAATATACTGATGAATCAACATTTGAATTAAACGGAAAACACATAGTTTTCAGATATGTGTCCTCTCCTACTCTTTCTCAGAAAATGGACATTGTTGATGATATCGTTCACGGTGTTATCAATGATACCGTAGGGTATGAGCCTATTCTGTTTGATTATTTTGTAGCTGTTTCTCTTGTAAATAATCTGACTGATATTGCATTGCCAGAGTCTTTTACTGAAAGTGCGGATTTCATCGAGAAAACACGCATCGGACAGGTTATCAAAGAAACAGTTAATGTAAAAGATGTTATTGATGCTGCTGAAAGAAAAATTGATTTTGAGCGGAGCAAACTTGTCAATACATCAAAACTGGACGAATTATTTGAGGTGTTAATTTCTATCGCCAATAAATATTCTTCCACATTAGAGAATTTAAACACTGATGATTTCATGAATAAACTACAGAATGTAGCAGAGCTTGCAAAAATGCCACAAGATGATGTAGTTCGTGGAATTTTAGCGTATGAAAATTCTCAAAAAGAACAAGACAATATTAAAGTCGAATAAGAAGAGGGTTACTCCCCTCTTCTATTTTTTACGCTTTTAAGAAAGAGGGTTAGTAACATGGGTAGAACAACAATTTATAACAAAATTACAAACGAAGAATCTATCAAGAAAATCAATCCAAACAATAAACAACTTTGTGAAGATTTTCTTGAATACCTTGCGTCTATTGATCGTGCCCCTTCCACAATTAACGGGTACAGAAACGACCTAGAAATTTTCTTCTGCTGGAACTTAGAGTACAACAACAATAAATTTTTTGTTGATATCAAGAAACGTGAGCTTGCACGATTCCAGGGATATGCAATCAATGAATGGGGTTGGAGTCCGAAAAGAATTCGTAGGGTAAAATCTGCTATCAGTAGCATGTCAAATTATATTGAAAATATTTTACAGGACGAAGACGAAGATTTTGAGAATTTCCGCTCTATCATTGGAAAGATTGAATCTCCGAAGAACGAAGCTGTTCGTGAGAAAACCATTATCCCAGATGATGACGTAGATAAATTCTTGGATAAATTGGTCAGTGAAGAACGATATCAACAGGCATGTGCTTTTGCTTTGGCTGCAATGAGTGGTGCTAGAAAATCAGAATTGTTGAGATTCAAAGTTGAATACTTCGATGAGAACAATATTGTTTATGGTGGTCTGTATAAGACTCCTAAGATTAAAACTAAGGGAGCTGGTAAAACAGGTAAACAGCTCAATAAATATGTGCTTTATGAGTTTAAGAAATACCTTGATTTATGGATGGAACAACGTAAGAAACAAGGTATTGAGAGTGAATGGCTTTTTGTACATAGATGTGGTGATGGTTCTTATGCACAAATGAAAGTCAGTACCCTTGATAGTTGGGCGAACATCTTCTCAAATGAATTAGGTGTGGATTTTTACTGGCACTGCATGAGACACTATCTCAACACAAAATTATTGAAGCTGAATATCCCGGCAAATGTTGTTCAGGAATTTTTCGGATGGAGTAGTTCGGACATGGTTAATCTATACAACGATAGCGAGGTTTCCGAAGAATTCAGTAAGTATTTCACAAAAGATGGAATTGTTGAAGGTAAGAGTTCGTCTTTAAGTGATCTATAAATAAGCAATAATAAAGGAGGACTACCATGAGAAAAGCAAATAGCATGGCAGAACTTGAACAGTTGATCTTGAATGAGATGCAAAAAGCTATGACGGTTGTACATTCAAAATCTCTCAAAGATACAGAGAACGAAGTCCAGTCTTTCTATTCGCAGGGTTCTCCTAGTATTTATAAAAGAACTGGAAAACTTGGAAAAAGTGTTAGGAACTATGGTGTTTCTAAATACGGAAAAAATGTTCATTTCTATATTTGGTTGGATAGAACTTACAGTTATGTAGTTCCAAATCCAGACTTTATAGAAAAAGGATTTTCAAGTTATTTTTCAACCCCTATGGTATTTGATGCTGCCGAAGCTGGCACAGCAAATATCAAAGGTCGTTCTGGCTTCTGGGCAAGATCAGAACAGAAAATTCAATCTGACTTAGACAGTACATTTAGTAGTTTCTTTAGATAAGGGGAGGTGAAGTTATGTCAGATTTTATTGCTCACGTTATAGCGGAGCTTGATACCGCCAAAGCACAGCAACAAATGAATGCTTTCACAAATGCAAAGCACAAAATTGATGTTGATGTAAATTTGGTGTCCAAAAATGGAAATATAAACGGCTATTTGAATCAGATAAAATCACAATTTGGTCAGGCTGGTAATGCTGCTGGCAATAATTTCGCCAATGCGCTGAATACTACAATGGGAAAAATTACCACTGCCAATTCAGCAAATACTATTAAAAACTTGCAACGTACACTTGCCGGATTTAAGTTTGATAAGAGTCAGATTGCTACAATCACACAATCTTTAGATTCTATGGATTTGGCTGTCCAAAGGGTTGATACAAGAATCCGTCAAGGCGGTCAATTACAGTTGCGTGTCACTGGTGTAGATGAATTAGGTCGCACTGTTACTGTATTAAAAGAATTTGATTCACAGGCTGGCAGACTTGTAAATGTTGGTAAAGATATTCAACAATCATTTAGTCAGATGTTTACTGGTGCTGATGTTTCCAAATTAAATGCTGATATTTCAACTCTTGATGCAGGGTTTGTAAAATTAAAAGGTGATACAAATAATTATTCGTCTGAACTTTCTAAATTAAAAGCCGACTTAGCAAATATAAGTAATATAAGTGGTTTAGATAGACAACAAGCTGAATTTGAAAGAATAACTCAAGAGGTTCAACGATTAAAAATTGCATATAAAGATGCTAAAGCAGAAAATATTTCGTTAGCTGCATCACAGCAATTATTATCACAAAAAACTGTGTTAGGTAATCAAATTGAAACATGGATGAACCGTAACACTAAAGCTGCAAAAATATATAAAAATGAGTTATCAGAATTAACAGCACAGCTTTCTAAAGTTGAAAACCCTTCACAATTAAAAGCTGTCTCTCAGTCATTTACTCAGTTAAAAACAACCGCTGCTGCTGCCGGAAATTTAGGTAAGAGTATCTTCGGAACTTTGAAGAGTAATTTTACAAATCTTAGTCCACTATTCGGAATGGGTGCAATGATTAACACTACCATTCGTGGACTAAAGGATATGTATTCAAATGTCGTAGATATTGATAGTGCCATGACAGAACTCAAAAAAGTTACAAATGAAACGGATTCTGCATATTCAAGTTTCCTTTCAAATGCTTCAAAGCGTTCTGTTGAACTTGGTACTACTATTACAGATTATGTAAATTCTACCGCGAGTTTCGCACGACTTGGATATTCCATGTCTGAAGCCAAAGAACTTGCAGAAGTAGCAAATGTTTATAGTGTTGTTGGTGACGAAATTTCTAGCATTGATGAGGCAAGTTCCAGTGTAATTTCTACATTACAGGCATTTGGAATTCAAGCCAGTGATGCTATGTCAATCGTTGATAAATTCAATGAAGTAGGTAACAGATTCGCAATCAGTTCTGGTGGTATTGGTGAAGCCTTGACAAGATCTGCTTCTTCAATGTCTGCTGCCAATAACACATTGGATGAATCAATTGCTTTGATTACTGCTGCAAATACTGTTGTACAAGATCCAGCAAGAGTAGGTAACGCATTTAAGACAATCTCCATGAGAATTCGTGGTGCGACTACAGAGCTTGAGGAAGCTGGACTTGAAACTGATGGTATGGCTGAATCAACAGCAAAACTTCAAGCTGAAATCAAGGCGCTTTCTGGTGTCGATATTATGCTTGATAAAGACACTTTTAAATCTACATATCAAATTATGGACGAGCTTTCAGAGAAATGGCAAGATCTTACCGATATCCAACAAGCATCTATCACAGAGTTGCTTGCCGGAAAACATCAAGGTAATGTAATGTCTTCACTTATGAACAATTTTGATATTGCCAGACAAGCACTTGAAGTTTCGATGAATTCCGAAGGTTCTGCTATGGAAGAACATGAAAAATGGATGGAATCTATTGAGGCTAAAGTAAACCAGCTTAAAGCTGCGTGGGAAGGATTATCAAATTCTTTTCTTGATTCTGGATTTGTCAAAGGTGCTGTTAGTGGATTAACTGGACTTGTTCAAATAATTGATGCTCTTATAAATAAAATTGGTGTAGTACCTACATTATTAACAGGTGTTGGAATTGCTGCATTTGTAAAGAACCTAAGTTGAGTGATAACATCACAAACTTTCCTAAATAAAGTTGGCTTAATGTTATATCAAGTAATCATCATTATGGCGATGTACACAAGATATAGCTGTTGGGAGGTTCTATAAAATATCCCAAAGAAGTAAATACTGGAACACCTTAAAGCCAGATAAACTACAACGTAATCGGTAACGATAGGCGTGAATGTTGCGAAAGCAGAAAAAATTATCTGGATGGTCTATGCTGAGAAAAAGCAGTTTTATACTGTGCTACGGACTATTATAATAGGCAATCAGTAGGACGCACGCTCAAAATATATGAGCATGAATCCTCAGAGACTACCCATTCTTGGAGTTATAACACGCCTAGTTGTTATAGCTTTTAATGTATAGTGAATAATATATTTGTGAATTTAGTATTATTCCTTGCCAGTTTGCCGGGAGGCACATAATAAATTTACCATTATTATTGATTATTTGGTTTCCATTTGTGACCACAATTTCCACATATGTTTATAACTTTATTGCTACCAATAAAGCCAAGCATAATGGAATATCCTCTTGTTGTAGTTGCAACAGAGGTCGAGCCACATTTCGGGCACTTTAATGTATTTTTGTTTGTTGGTTGTATACTATTTATACGTCCATTTCCTACTCTTTTATATGATCCGTCAAATTCTTTTGGCACTGCATGAGTTTCTAATATAATATTTAGAAGTTGTTCCGCAGCATAAATAGAAATAGTTTGGCATTGACCAAAAATCCACCCTTTTAATTTTTTCTGCTCATCAGGAGTCATATTAGGGTAATCATCAATTTTATTCAATGCTTCATGAAGATCACGGGGTACTCCGTCAATAAGACAGAATCCATCTGGTACTTCTTCCACTGTTGGTAATGGGAAACCGCAATGTATACACTGTTTTGATTTATCAGAAATCATGTTATTACATTCTGGGCATTTAATCATAGACATACAATCACCTTCCTTTATAATCATACAATAATAATGTATCACACTTATCAAGACTTTTCAATATGTTTATAAAATAAAGCAACTACAAAATTTAGGAAATGTTGGAAAAGTCTTTTTAGACCTTAAATCATACGCTTCTGCTTGCGAAGCGACAATGACAGCGATGGACTTCTCTGAAATTGGTTCATCATTGAGTCAATTTTCTGCTGAAGCGATTGCTGCTGGTGCAAGCATGGCAAGTCTTTCTGCAGAACAAACGGCTGCTGCTTTAGCTGCTGCTGGATATAGTTCAATAGAAACGGCTGCTGCAATGGCAACGGCTGGATATGATGCTGCAACTGTTGCTGCTGCATTGTCAACACAAGGACTTACTACTGAGCAAATCGCCGGTGCTATGTCTGCCACTCAATTTACAGCAAGTCAAATCGCTGCTGCTTTAGCTGCTCAAGGGGTTGGAGAATCTGCAATTATCGCAGCTTTGGAAGCAACAGGCTTGAGTTCTGCAGAAGCTGCTGCTGCTGTTACCGCTGGAACAATGGCTGCTGCAAATGGTACGGCTGCTGTTGCAACGGCTGGTCTTGCTACTTCTTTGAAAGCTGCTGCTGCCGGATTAGCAACATTCTTACTTACTAATCCCGTAGGTTGGGCTATTCTTGCTGCTGGTGCTATTTTTGGTGTCGTAAAAGTAGTTGATGCTTTGACAGAATCTTTTGATGAAGCGTGCGACAAAGCAAGTGAAGCAAGAAGTACATACGAAACAGCACTAAATGATGTTAAAGATGTAGAAAGCAAACAAGATTCTTTAAGATCAAAAGTTGAAGAATTGGCAACAGAACATGGTGTTACTTTTACAGATGAAGATACCATTCAGGATATTATCAATAAACTGAAAGAGCTTAATCTTTCTGCTACTGATGCTCAGTCTTTATCTGCATTGGAAACAACAAACGCCCAGTTATCTTCGCAGTTAGCAATAAAACAGAAAATTGCAGAATATGACCAACAAGAAGCTGCTAAAGCTGCAAACAATGTTCTTAATAAAAACCGAACATGGGGCACAGGTGAATATGATGTAGATATGTATTCTGGCACATCATATGAGAAAATGCAGTCTGGTACAATTGTTGATGAAACATTATCTAAGCGTGAAAGACTTACATCTGTTGAACAACAATTAACTGACTATTATAAACAGCAACAAGATCTCATTGATAGCGGACAAGACAAAACTTCTAAATGGTATCAATCTGCTACAGAATACGAAAAAGTTACCGGCAATATTAAGGATTTAGAGAAAGAACGTGACTCTCTTACTTCTGATATTAAAGATAACCTTAGTGTTATTTCCGATAACTATGATTCTCTGTTGAATGAAAATGGAGAAGCACTTCCTGGATTTGAGGAAGAAAAAGAAAAAATAGATAGTCTTTATGATTCTGTTCTTGATGCAAGCGATGCAAACCAACAGTTGTCAGAATCGGAAAGTGAAGCTGCTGACAGTGCAAAGAAAGTTTCAGATATTTATAGTCAAGCAAGTGCGTCTATAACTCAGACTGCTGATGCTGCTATGACTGCATCACAAACATTGATTTCTGGTATAAGTGCTGCCCAAGAAGCTATTGCTGGACAGCAAAATGGAAAATCTATATCCCTTGCTGATTTTAATTCAGATGAGTTAAAAGATTATCAAGGTGCGCTTGAATATGTAAATGGTACAATGCAGTTGAACGCCGAAAAGGTAAGAGAAATTGCAAAAGCAAAAGCTGATGAACAGGTTGCCATTAACAATTCAAATAAAGCATTAGAACAAGCGAAGTATCTTGAAAATGCAAAAGAGATAGAGCAGTTAAGAGCTTCTCTTGCGAGTGCTTCTGATTCAGAAAAAGCAAGTATTCAAGAGTCTATTGATGCTTTGCTTGCCGAAAATAGTGCTATTGCAGATACATGTAAACAATATGATTTATTGTCAACATCTATTCAGGAAGCCGTTGGTTCATATCAGAATTGGCTCAATGCTCAAGGTGGTTCTGATTATGGAGATATGGCAAATGATGCTGTAAGTGCTATTCAGAGGATTAGAGACACTTATGATTCAAACTCTGATGTATTTGGGGATTTTGGTTCAAAGAAATTTGAAGCTGCCATTGATTTCATTGTACCAGATTCAGTTGATGGTGACGATTTAAGTGCAATTGAATCTTACATGTCTGATTTCAAGCAGTATTTGAAATTTGATGATAATGGTGCTGTTGATGGTCTGAATATTGACAAATTCTTGGAGAATTCTGTTAATGCCGGACTTATGAAATACAGTGAAGATGATGGTTTCCAGGTTCTCGGTGGAAAGAAAATGGAGGACTTCGCAGAAGGTCTTAATATGTCTTCTGGAATGGTTCAGGCATTCTTTGATGAATTACAGTTAAAAGGTGCTGATTTCGACTGGGGCGATGAGGCTGTCAAAACTATCGGTGACTTAGCTGTTGAAGCAAATGAAGCTGCCGAATCTCTGAGACAGGTTGACGGAAACAGTAATTTAAAAATTAAAATGGATGTTTCCGATTTGTCCACAACAGAAGAACAAATTTCTGCTTTGGATGCTACTATTGCGGAAATGGATGCTGTAAAAGCACGACCAGACGTTGATGCTTCAAGTATTGAAAATGCAAATTCTGTTATTCAATACTGTCTGACTCAGAAACAACTTCTTTCTCAACCAGATGTTATGCGTGTTGATACTTCACAGGTCGAAGGTGAAATAAGCAATGCTATCTCACTTTTACAACAGTTCCAAACTGCCACAAACGACCTTGAAATTAAACAAAAAGTCGGTGCTGATACCACAGAGGCAGAGTCTAAAGTCAACTCTTTAGCTTCTGAAATTGAGGGTATTTCACCAGATATTAAGGCAAAATTAGACATTGATTCTACTTCTGTAGATTCAATTAAAAGTTCTATTGCTGGATTATCTGCTGAAACAATCAATGTAAAGGCAAATGTTGATGCTTCTGCAATTGAGGGTTATAATCCAGATTCTAAAAAATGTGATGTAATCTATGATCCGAAAACAGATGCTTTGCCGGAATCATTTGATGCAATTAACCGTGATGTAAATTATGTGCCACATACGGGCAGTTTGCCGGAATCTTTTGCAACTCTTACACGTTATGTAAATTATGTAAAGACTGGTGCTGTAGATGTAAATGGTACAGCTCATGTTTCTGGTACTGCAAAAGCTGGTGGTGACTGGGGTACTGCTCCAGGAGGTAAAACACTTGTCGGAGAACTTGGACGAGAAATCGTTGTAGATCCGCACACTGGAAGATGGTATACAGTTGGTGACAATGGTGCTGAGTTTAGGGACATACCTGCTGGTGCTATCGTTTTCAATCATGTACAATCAGAATCCTTGTTGGAAAATGGCTATGTTGCTGGTCGTGCTGCTGCACTTGTAAGTGGTACAGCTTTGGTGACTGGTGGGTATAAGCCATATAAACCAAGTTCATCTCCATCCACAAAGAAATCTTCCTCTAAATCAAGTAGTTCTTCTGGTGGTTCAAGTTCTAGCAGAAGTTCTAGCAGAAGTTCTAGCGGAAGTTCTTCTTCAAAATCAAGTTCTTCTAGTTCAAGTAGTTCTTCTGAAAAAGACTTTGAAGAAACATTTGACTGGATTGAAATTGCTATAAAACGAATCAGTGAAGCGATTGACAGAGTAAAAGTAAAAGCAGAAAGCGCATTCAAAACGTTGGCAAAACGTAATAGTGCTGCTGCCGATGAAATCTCTTTAATCACTCAGCAAATCAATACTCAGAATCAAGCATACACCAGATATATGCAACAGGCTAATTCTGTCGGTTTATCATCTGACTGGATGGATAAGGTAAAGAATGGCACGATTGATATATCCACGATTACTGATGAAGACTTGTCTGATAAGATTAAGGATTTTCAAGACTTTTATGAAAAAGCGATTGAAGCAAAAGACGCTGTAGCCGATTTACATGAAGAAATCGCCAAGTTATATGCTGACAGATTCAGTAACATTTCCACTGATTTTGATAACCAGTTGGCTCTTGTACAACATTTGACTGATACATATAACACTGGGCTTGATACACTGGAAGCAAAAGGCTTAAAAGGAAGCAAGGTTTATTACCAAGCTCTCCAAAAAGCTGAAAAAGAAAATCAGGCAATTCTCCAAAAAGAATTAGTTGATTTAACCGAATCTTTCAATCAGGCAATGGCTTCTGGTGAAATCGAAAAGGGTTCTGAGCAATGGTATGAGATGCAGAAAAGCATCAATGATGTCAAAGAGGCAATTGATGAATCTAATCTCTCACTGCTTGAATATCAGAAAACAATGCGTGAGCTTGATTGGGAATATTTTGATTATATGGAAGACCGTATATCAAATATTACCGATGAAGCAGATTTCCTCATTGACTTAATGGCAAATGGAAAGTTATTTGATGATAAAGGTCAAATGACAGATACCGGCATGGCAACTATGGGGTTACATGGGCAGAATTACAATGTCGATATGGCACAAGCTGACCAATATGCCAAAGCTATCAAAGAGTTAAATGCGGAAATTGCCAAAGATCCATATAACACTGACCTCATTGAACGTAGACAGGAACTTCTCGAATTACAGAGAAAATCTATTCTTGCTGCCGAAGATGAAAAACAGGCTATGATTGATTTGGTAAAAGACGGAATTGAAGCACAGCTTGATTCTCTCAAAGATTTGATGGATGCCTATACAGATTCATTGGATAGTGCGAAAGACCTCTATGATTATCAGAAAAAGGTAAAAGAACAGTCTGATGAAATTGCTTCTTTACAGAAACAGTTATCAGCTTATGCCGGAGATAATTCAGAGGAAACTAAAGCTACAATTCAGAAAATCCAGGTTGATTTATCAAAAGCTATGGAAGAATTGCAAGAAACAGAATATGAGCAATATATTTCTGACCAGAAAAAATTATTGGATGAATTATACACTGAGTATGAAACAATCCTTAATACACGACTGGACGATGTAGATGCACTTATTTCTGATATGATTGATACAATCAATGCAAACTCATCTTCTATTGGTGATACAATTCAGCAAGAATGTGCGAATGTTGGATATACTCTCACAGAATCCATGAATTCTATCTGGACGAATGAGGGTGGTGCTTTTACTGTTATCTCTAAATATGGCGAACAATTCTTATCACAGAATACTTCTACACTGAATGCGATTCTTGGTATCAAAGCATATACCGATGCTTTAATTGCAAAGGCAGACGCAGAGGCGAAAGCCAAAGCGGAAGCCACAAAGAAACAGACGGAAGCAAGTAAACCAGCAAGTCAACCTTCAAAACCGTCAACTCCTTCTACACCGTCAAAACCGGCACGAACCGATAAGGATTACTATGGCGTTGCTCTTGCTATTTGGAACGGTAACTATGGTTGGGGAACTGGAAATACCAGAGTTAGCCGTTTACAAGCTAAAGGCTTTGATGCCAATAGGGTTCAAAGTATCGTAAATCAGATGGGTAGAGAAGGTTATGTACGTTCTGGTGCGTGGGTTGGTAGATATCAAGGAATCCGTGACCTTTCACCATATCATTATAATAAATATGCTGTCGGTCTGAAAAATGCTCCGAAAGCTGAAAATGCATGGGTAAATGAGCTTGGTAATGAATCTATTGTCAAGCCATCTGAAAATGCTATTGTAACTCATATTGCAAAAGGTGACAGTGTGCTTACCGCCGATGCCACACGGAACATATGGGATATGGCAAGTGATCCATCCGACTTTATCAGTAAGAATTTATTCAGTAACGGTATTCTTTCTGGTATTGAGCCATATGTAAATGTTGACAATAGTAAAATTGAAAAAGTCGAATTTATTTTGCCGAATGTTCAAAATTATGAGGACATTATGAATCAAGCAAGAAAAGACGCAAAATTTGAAGGTATGATTCAAGCCATGACTGTTCGTAGACTGACTGGCGGTAGTAAATTCGCAAAGAGTAAATATAAGTGGTGATTTTAATGGAGAGTGTTTCGGCACTCTCCTATTTTATATGGGGAGAAAATATGGATTTAAAAAACAGAGTACAGAAAATGAAGTTAGATAGAATTTCAAAGTCGAACCAAACTCTAAAAGATATGAATAAGCGACTTATTGAAGAAAATAATTCACTCAAAGAAAAAATGTCCTCTTTAGAAAAAACGATTCTTGAAATTAAGGATTTAGGCGAAGAATATCGCTCTGGCATAGAAGAAATTAAACAGTTAAAAGAAAAATATGCCACTGCAATAAAAGATATTGCCAAACTAAAAGCGGATTACGGCAAAAAAGCAAATTCGCTTATAAAAGATATGCGAAAGCAAATTTAATAAGAAAGGTACGGTGTGGTATATGTATGCTTTAGATTTTGAATATGATGGACAGTACCTTAGTGATTATGGATTCATAATCTGTAATTTTGATGGTTCTTCTGGTTCTGATACTGTAAGTGCCGGATCTTCTATTACATTCAATAAAGTTGCACGACAGTCTGGTAAGAAATTTGGACTGACAAGCACACAATATGATGAGTGTATCGAAGCCACATTCTGTATTGGAAAAGATCCTTCTATTTATGATAAGGACAATATGCAAATCACAAATGACGAATATAGAGATTTGATGCGTTGGTTAAATCGCCGGGAATTCTTGAAATTTCAACTTCTTGGTGGTGATAACTATGATGGAGAGACATGCTATTACGAAGCAAGTTTCAATGTCAGCAAAATCAAAATAGCGGAAGTTCTGTGTGGAATTGAACTTACGATGGAAACAAATAAACCTTTCGGATATGGTCAGGAACAATCTATTTCGTGGGTATTTAGCGATCCTACTAAATCCCGTATTTTGTCCGATATCTCAGATGAAATAGGCTCAACATATCCTTCTATGGTTATTGAAATAAATTCTAACGGTAATCTCACCTTATATAATGAAACGGAAGACTGCACGATGGTTATAAACAACTGTAAAGTCGGTGAGATTATTACAATTGACGGTGACACTCAGATTATTCAATCGTCACTTGACAGTCATCATATATACGATGACTTTAACTTTGAATTCTTTAGAATAGGAAATACAATTTCAAATCGAAGCAACAAAATATTTTGCTCACTGCCATGCAAAATAGAGTTTAAGTATTCTCCCGTCATTAAGGATTCTATTTGATTTTCTTTTTGGTTGGAGGTGAATACATATGGCGGTAAGAATTAGATTTGATAGCACATACAATGTCATTCAACCGACATTTGTATTGGCGAGCCGAAATGGAGAAAAACTTGGAACAATCCCGGCACATGACATTGAATATGGCGATAATTTTAATTCATGTGATGAGCTGAAATTTCAAGTAGATAAATTCAACAATGGTAAAGAATATCATTTGTGGGATAAATTGCAGAATTTTAAATTGGTATGGTGCAGAGAATATGATACATGGTTTGAAATATCTGTGGAAGTAAGAGAAGACAATTCTTTGGTGAAAGATATCGAGGCAAAATCATTAGGAGAATGCGAAACTTCTCAGATATATTTGTATGGCATTGAAATCAATACGGAAGATGATATTAGTAGAGATGATTATAAACCTACTATATTATATGATCCACAAAATCCAGATGCTTCTTTATTGCATAGGATTATGGAGAAGATACCAAACTATATAATTAAGCATGTTGATACCAGTATAAAAACTATTCAACGAACATTTTCTTTTGATGGTACAACTATATATGATGCTTTCCAAGAAATTGCACAAGAGATAAACTGTATTTTCGTGTTTAACAATGGTACAACCTCAGACGGTAAAATTGCTCGTGAAATAAGTGTTTATGATTTAGAGTCATACTGTCTTGCCTGTGGACATCGTGAGGAATTTTCCCATACATGTCCTAAATGTGGAAGTGAAAATATTTTGACTGGTTATGGAGATGATACAAACATTTATGTATCTATTGAAAATTTAGCCGATAATATTTCATATTCTGCTGACTCTGATTCTGTAAAGAACTGTTTCAGATTGGAAGCTGGTGATGATTTGATGACAGCCACCATAAGAAACTGTAATCCTAATGGAAGCGGATATATCTGGTGTATTCAAGACGAAATGAAAGCGGATATGTCAGATGACCTCGCATCAAAGTTGAATGATTATGATAAGCTGTATGCATATTATCAAAATGAGTATGTGGCAGAAATCGACACAACAGTTCTTGAAAAATATAATGCATTGATTGATAAGTATTACGAAATGAATAAGGGCTTAGAGAAGATACCGACAAGTGTTATTGGCTATCCAGCTCTTATGAATGCTTATTACAATACTATTGATTTGTATTTATACTTAAATGACTCTATGATGCCAGATTCTTCTCAGCAAAATACTACGGCAGAACGTGAAGCTGCAAAACTTGGTTATTCTTCCCTCTCACCTGTTGCTGTGACAAATTTGAAAAAAGCATCTGCTTCTACTGTAAATTCTGCTGTTTTGGCTATGGCTAAAACAATTGTTGATTCACGTTATCAGGTTAAAATAAAGGAAAGCACTTATAGTGATAACCATGTTTGGAGTGGTAACTTTACGATAACAAATTATTCCGATGAAGAAGATACTGCCGTAAGTTCATTAACAAATGTTACTGTAAATGACGAATATCAAGTTTTTGTAGAACAGAAATTAAAAAAATCATTAAGTTCTGCTTCTGATTCTGCAACAAATGTAACTGATTTATTCAAACTCAGTTTAAGTGCTTTTATCACTGAGATTAAAAAGTATTGTTTATCTCGATTGACCTCATTTCACGATTCATGTCAGTCTTGTATAAATATTTTGATCGAACAAGGTATTTCCAATAAAGATGCTTGGGAAAATCAAGTACCGGATTTGTATGCTAATTTATATCAACCATATTATGATAAATTACTTGCTCTTGAAGACGAGATGAAGTTTAGAGAATCTGAAATTGCTATTGTTACTGGAACACACGATAGCGATGGTGATGTAAAAGTAATGGGTATGCAAATCATCATCGACAAAGAAAAATTGGTGATTCAAGATACCCTGAATTTTGAAAAATATCTTGGCGATTTATGGAATGATTTTATTGCATATCGTAGAGAAGATACATACTCAAATGATAATTACATTTCTGATGGATTAAACAATAAGGAACTGTATGACAATGCTTTTGAATTTATGAAAACAGCTCAAAAGGAAATTTATAAATCTGCCAATTTACAGCATACTCTTAGTGCTTCTCTGAAAAACCTTCTTGTAATGAAGGAATTTCAACCTATCGTTGATAATTTTCAGACTGGAAATTGGATTAGAGTTCGTGTAGATGATGAAGTATTTAAGCTAAGATTAGTTTCATACAGTATTGATTATGATGATCTTGATAGCATTTCAGTTACCTTTTCAGATGTAAAAAAAGGTCAAAACGGTATGGGCGATTCTGATGATATCGTTCAAAGAGCTGAATCATTGGCAACTTCCTACAATAGTGTTTCACATCAAGCAAGTCAAGGAAAGAAAAGTAAGCAGCAACTTGAAGACTGGGTAACAAAAGGTCTGGCACTTACCAAAATGAAAATTATTGATAATGCAGATAATCAGAATATTACCTGGGATTTTCATGGTCTTCTTTGTAAAGAATATCTTCCTATTACAGATGACTATGATGACAAACAGTTGAAAATCATAAATCGTGGATTATACCTCACCGATGACAATTGGAAAACTTCCAAAGCTGGCATTGGTGATTTTACTTTCTATAATCCTGAGTCTGGCGAAATGGAAGAAGCCTACGGTGTAATTGCTGACACTCTTGTCGGAAACTTGATTTTGTCAGAAAAAGTAGGTGTGTATAATACTCAGAATTCTATCACTATGGATGAACATGGTTTGACCATTACTACAGATGCAACATCTGAGGGTGCGAATATAATGGCATTAACCGTTCAACGAAAAACTTTGGATTCCGATAACAATGAGGTCACTACTCCTGTCATGTATTTGGATGGTAACGGAAATTTAGTTTTGACGGGTTCTCTTAGAATTCAGGCTGCTTCCGATACTTCTATAAATACATTGAATGACCTATGTGATATCAATAGGTTTGGTGAACAGATTTCAAATGCCGTTCATACAGAATCTAAGTTTATTTATAGCGAGATAGATCAAAAGTATAAAGATATCATTGATGAAGCAACTAATCAGTTGGAAAGTTATAAGGCTGATATTGGTCAATATATGCAGTTTAACGATGATGGATTGACTCTTGGAGCATTAACTTCCGCATTTAAAACTGTTATTGATAACAGAGGTATGTATTTCAAAGAAGGAGATACAACTGTTGCATATATCAACAACAATCAATTATACATTCCTAATGCCGTTGTTGAGAACGCTTTAATTTTGGGTAAATTTTTCTTTAACCCTCATTCAAATGGTGATGGAGGTGTTTCTCTGACATGGCAAGGATAAATATAGATAAAAGGAGGTGTACCAAATGGCTTTAAGTGGTACAGTCAATTCAAGTGGCTATGAAGGTCGATATGTGCAATTAACATGGTCTGCCACTCAGTCTGTTGCCAATAACAACTCTACGATTTCGTGGGAATTAAAAGGTGCTGGACAAGGACAAGCTGGTTGGTACATGTCTGGTGGGTTCTATGTAGAAATTGCAGGAAATGTAGTGTGCAATTGGTCAACTGATTCACGTATTAAGTTATATAATGGTACTTCTATTGCAAGTGGTTCGCTTACAATTGGTCATAATGATGATGGTAGTAGATCATTTTCTGTAAACATACAAGCTGGTATTTATACATATGCAAGAAACTGTAGTGGTTCTGGAAGTTTTGCGCTTAATACGATTGCCAGAGCTTCTCAGCCATCGTGTATTACTTATCCTAACAACACACAAAATGTAGGTGATATTGGTGGTTCTTTTTATATTCATATGAATAAAAAAGCCAACTTTAAACATACGGTTCGCTATGCATGGGGAAGTTTATCCGGAACGATTGCTACAAATGTTGTGGATAATGTGCAATGGACAATCCCATTAAATTTTGCTAATCAGATTCCAAGTTCTACCTCTGGTTATGGAACAATTTATGTAGATACATATAATGGTTCAACAAAGATTGGAACGAAATCATGTAGGTTTGATGCTACTGTTCCGGCTTCTATGAAACCAACTATTAAGTCTGCTTCTGTTACAGTGGATAATAGTGCAAATTCTGTTATCAAAGAGTGGGGATTATATGTTGCTGGATATTCAAAAGTAAAAGTCAGTGCTACTGCAGATGGATCATATGGTTCTACTGTTAGTAGTTTCACTATAAGTGGTGGGTATTCTACAACTCAGACTGGTGCTTCATTGTCATATACTGGAGATAAACTTACATCTTCTGGTGACAAGAGTTTTACTGTCGTTGCAAAGGATAGCCGTGGGCGTTCATCAGATTCTAAAAGTGCTGGAAATATTACTGTATACGCATATAGTAAACCTTCTATTTCTGCATTTTCAGTTCAAAGAGGTTCTACATCAAAGAAAGTAGTCGTTAATGCAAATTGGAGTTTCTCGTCTGTTAATGGAAAGAATAGTGTAACTGCTACTCTCTTCTATAAACAGTCAACTTCAAATTCATGGTCAACTTACGGAACAATAACAAAAGGTGAGAGCATTACGCTTGATACAGAATTTGCCGAAGAACACAGCTATAACTTCAAATTGGTTGTACGTGATGCTGTTGGAAATTCAGTGCAAATTGAGTCCTTTATTTCCACCATTGATGTTCTGCTTGATTTCAGAGCTGGTGGTAAAGGTCTTGGTATTGGAAAAATTGCAGAATCAGATGCAATGGAAGTAAATATGGACGCAATATTCATGAAAGGGATTTATGTGTATGACGATAAGGGTAATGCGATTACCCTAGAGAATTATATTAAATCGTTGATTAAATAGGTGATAATAAATGGAGAAACCAATTACAGTTGCGAAAAAGGAATTCGAGGATAAATTAACAGACTTGATAAATACATCTGGTCTTCCACCGATTATCCTCTCTCCTATTTTCAAAGAATTTCATAACAATATAAAACTCATGGAGAAACGGCAGCTTGACGCTGATACCGAAAGATACATGAAGTTTTTAGAAGAAAATGGTGGTAAAGATGAAGTATCTTAGTCAAAGGGAATATGAGCGAAAACTCAAAGAGGTTCAACGTGAGAATGAATCCATTGATAGATACAACAAACTCAAAAAGGAAAAACGCAAAGTATCTATTGATATAAAGAAGCCAACAACAGATAAGTTAATCGCAATTTATCTGTTCATTATATTAAATGTAATCCTTGTGTATTCTATGATAAGCATGTGGAATTTTGCAGATTTGTCTTGCCTGGGTGTTTTAGTTACTGATATTGCTGGTCAAGTAATTACCTATTATATATATGCAAAAAAAGCCACAGCTCAGAATACCAAAGGTGGCATTACATACGACATGGCGATGTTGGAGCATGGATTATCAGACGTAAATAATGATGTTGGTACTTCTGATAGTTCTGCACAAGGTTAGGAGGAAGCATTATGCAGGGAGTACAGAACTTTTTGCAGTTGTTAAATGACAACTGGATTACAATTCTTGTTTGTCTTGGTTGTGTTGCTGGTATCGTGAGAAAAACTGTTGATTTCTTTTCTAAGTCAGATGACGAAAAAATAGAAATTGCAAAATCTCAGATTCAGGAAACAATCTTGAAAATGATTTCTGATGCAGAATGTGAATGGGAAGATTGGAATGCTGCTGGTTCTATCAAACGTTCACAGGTTATCGAAGAGATTTATAGAAAATATCCTATTCTTTCAAAGGTTAAGGATCAGGCTGCTTTGACAGAATGGATTGATAATCAAATCAAAGAATCTCTTAAAACATTGAGAGAAATTGTTGCGACAAACACAGAAGATTCTAAAACTGAATAAGAACTGTTGATTGAGGGTGGCTGATAACCACTCTCTTTTTTTATAAGGAGTAAATTATGAGTTTACATGGAAATTCTGTAGAGGAAAGAATATGGAATTATCTTTATGAAAAAATCGGGAACAAATTTGGCGTAGCTGGTTTAATGGGCAATCTCTACGCTGAATCTGGACTCATTTTTAATCGTGTAGAAATGCTTTGTTTGAAGCGATTAAAAGAGAACGGAAAAACATATACGGATGCCACTTATACTGCCGATGTTGATAGTGGAAAGATTAGCAGAGCTGAATTCTTAAATCCACTTCCAGGCAAAGTATACGGCTATTCAATTGCCCAATGGACAAGCACCAATAGAAAAGCCGGATTATATGATTCCGCAAAAGCTAAAGGCGTTTCTATTGCAGACGAAGAGAACTGTCTGGAATTTTTATTAACAGAGTTGAATGGTTCTTACAAATCTGTAATGTCCGTTTTAAAAAATGCAAAATCTGTCCGTGAAGCATCTGACATTGTATTGAAGAAATTTGAAGTACCGGCAAACATGGGTACTTCTGTTCAGGAGAAACGTGCTAGTTACGGACAAAATTATTACAATAAATACTCAAAAATAAATGGCGTATCATCATTAGGAGGTAACACTATGACTGAAAGCGAATTAAGACGTAAAGTTGCTACTTGGCTTGACAACTATCTTGGTTGTGCTGAAGGCTCTGCTAAACATAGAGAAATTCTTTCTATCTTCAATAACAGTAGACTTTGCACACGATATACTATGACAGTAAATGATGCTTGGTGTGCTACTGCTGTTTCTGCTGCATTTATCGCATGTGGTTTGACAAGCATTTTCCCATGTGTTGAATGCTCATGTAACAACATGATTACAAAAGCGAAAAACGCCGGAATCTGGATTGAGAATGATGCCTATATTCCAAAGGTCGGAGATGTTATTCTCTACGACTGGCAGGATAATGGTGTTGGTGACAATATGGGTTCTGCCGATCATGTTGGTATTGTGTACAGTGTTTCCGGCAATTCATTTGTAGTAATTGAAGGAAATTATTCTAACACAGTAAAGAAAAGAAACCTTGTTGTTAATCAGAGATGTATTCGTGGCTTTATCGCACCGAAATATTCTTCAAAAGCAACATCTTCTACTCCGTCTACACCTTCTACCCCTTCCAAACCTACAACTTCTACTTCAACAAAATTGAATAGTACAGTTAAATGGAAAGGTACTACTATCACAGAACTGAATGTAAGAAAATGGGCTGGTACAGAAAATGCTACATGTTCATTTAGTCCGCTTAAAGCGAATGTTTCTGTTGATGTGTGTGATTCTGTAAAAGCGAAAGACGGATCTACTTGGTATTACATTAAGTATAACGGAAAATATGGTTTCGTACATAGTTCATATGTAAGAAGCACTTCTGCTTCCGCTAGTTCACCAGCTACATCAAGCTCAAAGGTTGAGGGGGCACAGAACTTCAATAAAGCAATCGCCGGAACTTACAAAGTAACTTCAAGTGATGGTCTGAATCTGAGACTTGGTGCAGGAACTTCAAAAGGTAAAATCCTTGCTATTCCTAGTGGTGGTACAGTGAAGTGCTATGGCTATTACAATGTATCTGGTGGTGTGAAGTGGTACTATGTTGCCTATAAGACATACACTGGATATGTTTCAAGCCAGTATTTGAAAAAACAATAAGAAAGCTATGATGGTGGTGGGTTTTCTGCCACCATCTAGTATGGAGTGAAGAAATTGATTGAATATATAGAATATTTGAATGTTCCAACAAAGGTCGCACTCTCCATTGTTGCATTGTTCTTGATAACGCAAGTTGTCGGTGAATTGATGGAAGTACAAGGAAAGGTTGTTCCTGAGTTTGTGAAAATTCGTAAATACTTTTCTCGCAAAAAGCAAGAAAGGGAAATCCTACGTCAAGTTCCTGAAACATTAAGGGAAGTTCAGCAGTCACTCAATGAATTCAAATCTCATTACGATACGGATAATATTTGTATGAGAGATAATTGGATTAAAAGTGTAAATGAGAGTCTGAAAGAAAATGATAAATGGATTAAGGAATTTGATAAGAAACTAGATAAAAATAATGCCGATACTCTGTCTCTACTCATAGAGAATAAGCGAAATACTGTTATTGCTTTTGCATCGAAAGTTGTTGACGAAAACAGTTCTGTTACGAGAGAGGAATTTAACCGTGTATTCAAGCTGTACAAAGAGTATGAGGATATTATCAAAGACAATAATCTGACAAATGGTGAGATTGATATTGCATATCATATCATTATGGACGCTTATGAAACCCATATGAAAAATCACTCATTTGTTGAAGATGTGCGTGGATATAATATCTAAATTTGCACATTCTTTTTGGTTTGGTTGGCTGTATATCCGACAAAAAACCAAATAAAACTATAATTTTATAAAAAGAAAAACCTTAGAGCGGAGCAATCCGCTCTTTTTTAATGGGAGGAAAAAAGACATATGGATATATTAGTTAATGTTGCGAATCAGAAATTGAAAATTGCAACTAATCTAAAATCTTTAGTAGCCGGTACACAAGAATTTGTGCGTTTTGTCTTTAACTTGACTGGTGACTGGGATGACCTTTTAACATTTGCTCAGTTTAGACAAAATGGTGTTGCTTATAATCAATATTTGGATGATGAGAAAAGCGCATACCTCCCGGCTGAAATTGGTACTGGTACATGTACTCTTATGCTCTATGGTAGCAATAAGAAAACCATTGCCACAACAAACTATCTTATTCTGTCAATTGATGAGAATATTTTAGTTTCTGACGCTAACAGTACAGAGATATCAGAATCATTATATACTCAGCTTGTTACAAAAGTAAATTCTCTGACTACATGGAACGAACAGAATTCCGCTGATCTTGTCGCAAAAGACAAAGAGCTTCAAGAACAGGTAAATAAGAAAGCAAATCAAATCGACCTTGATGCGGAAATTACAAGAGCAAAGAAAGCTGAGACAGAAAACTCCAATGCTATTAAATTAAAAGCGAGTCAGTCTGAAGTCGATGATTTAGCACTGAAAGTTACTCAGCTTGAAAACAATGAGGTTGTTGCTAATCTTATTACGGAAGCTGTTCAGAAGGAACTTACTCAGTATCTTGAAAGTGGTAAATTGGCAGAAATGACAATCCAGGATAAAAGTATTTCCAGAAAAAAAGTAGATGCCAACTTTGAAACTACACTTGTAAAAGCGGATAATGCTATGCAGCCAAGTGTATATGATCCACAAAAACTTGCCATTGACGTATATTCATACGCACAAGCTAAAGCCGATACTGTTCAGAAAAACTTGAACGATGTAAAAACAGAACTGCAAGACGGTTATAAACTTACAGACACTCTTGTTTACAACAAAATTGGTGATGCTATTCGTGGTGCTGTTTCATTGTCACGTACATATGCACAAGCTCTGTTAGCTGATTATAAAGCATTTACAATTGAAATTCGTGATTCTCTTCCAGTAACAGGAGAATCTTTGACATTCTATCTTATTCCAAATAAAGCCCATACTGGATATGATAAGTATTGGTGGATTACAGATAGCGAAGGAAATTCTAAATGGGATGTATTTGGTTCTGCCACCACTCTTGTTGTTACGGAATTGCCGGAGGTTGGTGATGAAGATACTGACTATATCTTGAAATCATCTTCTGGATGTCTGTATTACAAATATATTGATGGAAATTGGAACGTTGTTGCTGGTTCAATCGCTGATGTGGTAAGTAAATTACCAGAAACAGGAAATGAATTTACAGATTATTATGTGTTGAATGAAAGTGGTTCATATGTTCATCATAGATGGATTAACGGAAGTTTCCGAGAAATTGGTGGTAATTCATATACAAAAGATGAATTAGACGCAATGATTGTAAAAATCAATGATAATATTTCTACGGCTAATGACAACATTGCACGATTAGGCAATAAAACAGATGCAACAGATTTGAATGTATCTAGTCTTAGTAAAGCTGTTACTTCTTTGCAGCAAGAACTTTCTAATCTCGATGTTGAAGGATATACATACTATGCAACATATAATACTGATGGTTTATTCCAGCTTATCGAAGTAAAAGATGATGTTGAAACCGTAAAAAGCCAGTTCACTATTAAAGGCGGTGGCGGTGGAGATATCAAACCTACAACAAACTTAACTGTCGATCGTGTTACAGAATCACCATTGATTATTACAACAACAGATAAAGCAGAAATCGAAATTCTCTTCTCTTGTACTGATGCAGACGGAGAATTTATTGATGCTAACTATGTATGGAAATCTGGTAATAATACTGTGTTATCTGGTGCGCTTGTGCAAGGAACAAATAAGTTTGATTTATCAGATTATGTTACTGTTGGAACACAGAAATTCACATTGACTGTAACTGATGAAACTGGAAACATGGTTGTAAAAGCATGGACTGTACAAGTGGTAGATGTCAGACTGGAATCTACTTTCAGTGATAGATATACTTATCCAGCCGGAAAGACAGTCAACTTCACATATACACCATATGGATCTATTTCTAAAGACGTACATATTAAACTTGATGGAGTAGAAATTGCTTCTGTAAGCACTTCTGCTTCTGGTACTTTGCAATCTTATACTCTTCCAGCACAAGAACATGGTGCGCATCTATTGGAATGTTATGTTACTGCTGTCGTAAATAACAAGACAATTGAAACGGAACATATTTATAAGGATATTATCTGGTTCGATGAAAATTCTGATGTACCTGTTATCGGTTGTATTTACAGACACGATCACTATGGTAATGTAGCTGCAAAGCAGTATAACACTACAAGTATTCCTTATGTTGTTTACGATCCAAATACAGATACACCTTCTGTTACATTGGAAATTGATGGTGAAGTAAATTCAACACTGTCATTGAGTCAGGCATATAATACCTGGGCTTACAAGACTGAAGTTGTTGCGATTCATACATTGGTTATTAAATGTAAGAATACATCTGTAACTATCAAATTAGATGTTAAAGAACTTGGAATTGATATTAACCCTGTAACTGGTGGTCTTGCTTTCGATTTTAACCCGACTGGCTATTCAAACAGTAGCGAAAATAGACTTTGGAAAGATAAAAATACAGGTGTTGCAATGTCTGTCTCTGATAACTTCGACTGGTCTAATGGTGGTTATCAGATTGACGATGAAGGAAATCAGTATTTTTGTGTAAAAGCCGGAACTTCTGCCGTTATTGATTACAACCTTTTCGGTCGTGATGCAAGTTTATATGGTGCTGAGTTCAAAGCCGTATTTAAAGTAACTAATGTTCAGAAAATAGATGCCACATTTTTATCATGTCAAGCCGATTCAACAGTTGTTGGATTGCAAATGAATGCACATGAAGCATATCTGAAATCAAGCATTGATTCTTTATATGTACCTTATAGTGAGGAAGATATCATTGAATTTGAGTACAATATCAATACCATCAATACAGAAGATTCAGATGCTACTTCTATCATCATGAGTTATGAAGATGGTGTTGGCGCAAGACCTATGATTTACGATTCAACCCATAGATTGTATCAGTATGCTCCTGTACCTATCACGATAGGTTCTCCATACTGTGATGTACATATTTATAGAATGAAAGCATATGAGGCAGCTCTGAGTGATTCTGATATCCTGTCTAACTTTATTGCAGATTCAAGAGATTCTGACACAATGATTTCTCGTTATGACAGAAACCAGATTTACAACGAAAATAACGAACTTACACCTGAAAGTGTTGCTGCTGCTTGCCCAGATCTTCGTGTCATTAAAATTGAAGCACCGTATTTCACAAATGACAAAAAGGATTTCGTAAAGAATACTTCTATGGAATGTATCTACAAGAATGGTGATCCTGTTCTTGACAACTGGAAATTCACAAACTGTTATCATGCTGGACAAGGTACGACTTCTAATGAGTATGGATATGCCGGAAGAAATATTGATGTAATCTGTTGTTTTGATGGTATTCATCAAGCTACAGGAAAAATCAAACTTGATCCAAATTATATCACTCAGCTTGTACTTGGTGATGGAACTAAATACACAGATGGTAAGGGTAAAGTTTCTCTTACAAGAAATTCTGTTCCTAACAACTGGTGGAACTTTAAGGTAAATATTGCTTCTTCTGAAAATGCTAACAATGCATTGCTCCAGAAACGATTTAATGATTATCTCCCATATCAGTCACTTGGCAATAAGAGAGATTCAAAAGTTAAAAATTCTATGGAATTTGTAAACTGTGTAATTTTCATCAAAGAGAACAATCCAGATGTTTCCACTCATAGAGAGTTTGCCGATACAAACTGGCACTTCTACGCAATTGGTAACATGGGCGATTCTAAGAAAACGGATAATTCCAGAGCTTATGATCCTACGGACATGAATGAATTTTGTGTTGAAATCAGTGATAATACTTTGGATAACTCCACATTCCAAACTGGTGTAACTGATTCAAAAGGAAAGATGGTATATCCAATTTCTACATCTCAGTGGAAAGCAGGGAATAAGGCATACGATGCTCTTTACAATGACTGGGATGGTTCTTTTGAATTCCGTTATGATTGTTGTGGAGATTCTAAAGATGGCGTATCTACATCTTCAGATGAAGAAAAAGAGGCACAACGTCTTAAAAATAAACAAGTTTGGCGTGAATTTTATGAATGGGTAATTACTTCATCAGATGAGAATTTCGTCAATGAATATAACGACTGGTGTATTGAAAGTTCTATGCTGTATTTATATCTGTTCACAGAACGATATACAATGATAGATAATAGAGCTAAAAATACATTCTGGCACTTCGCTAAAACTGGTAACTTCCATGCGGTTAAACATCCAAAAACAACTATGCTTCATACATATTGTGAGTTGGTTGGTAGTGAATATGTTAAAACATCTGATACATCTGTGTCTTCTGGAAAAACATATTACACAGAGTATGCATTCGATTTGTGGGACTATGATAACGATACTGCTCTTGGTATCAATAACTCTGGTGAGCTTACTATGAGCTATGGTAAAGAGGATATTGATTATAAGACAGATGGTGTACCTAGTTCTGGTTATATCTTCAATGCTGCTGAAAGTGTATTTTGGTGTAGAACAAGAGATTTGATGAAATCAAAACTTTCTACATTATATCAGTCAATTAGTGCAAACTGTTGGAGTGCAAACCACTTAATCAATGAGTTTGATGCTTGGCAAGAACAATTCCCAGAGGAATTATGGAGGCTTGATATTGAGCGTAAATATTATCGTACATATCAAGGTGGTGGTTTGAACGGTACTCCTACCACACGTTTCTTATCCGAAATGATGAATGGACGTAAGAAATATCAACGTAGACAATGGGAAAGAGATCAAGAGGCTTATGTTGGTACGAAGTATCTTACTTCTACTGTACGTGCCGATCAGATTATGTTCCGTTGTAACACACCTACTGGTAGCGATATCGTTGTAAAACCAAACTATACATTGCATATTGTTCCATATTCAGATATGTATTTGTCTGTAATGTTTGGTAACTCTTCTCCGACTCAGGTTCGTGCGAAGGCTGGCATTGAGTATGAGATTGAATGTCCGTACACTACAATGGATGATACGGCTGTATTGATTTACTGTGCTTCAAGAATTCAGGAACTTAACGATTTGTCCGCATGTTATATTCATGATAATGATTTTTCTAAGGCAACAAAAATTAGAAAACTGGTTATTGGTAATACTACAGAGGGCTACGGTAACTCATTCCTTACAACACTTAACTTAGGTGCGAATAAGATTCTCGAAGAACTTGATATAAGAAACTGCCACAACTTGACTGGTTCTATTAACCTTTCAAACTGTGGAAACCTTGTTAAACTGTATGCAGAAGGAACAATTCTGACAGGTGTACTTTTTGCTACAAACGGTAAAATTGCCATTGCTCATCTTCCTGCTACAATCAACAGCATGACAATGAAAAACTTGAATTATCTTACGGATTTGCAAGTTGCTTCTTACGACAATCTTGAATCACTTACCGTTGAAAATTCAATAGTTGATGAACTGTCAATTGTTAGAATTGCCTTGAAGACACTGCAAACCTTACGTTTAATTGGTATCAATTGGACGCTGAGTGATACTACATTGCTTAACCAGATTCTTAAAATGAGTAATTCTATGCTTTCTGGTAGCGTATATGTAAGTGGTCAGATTCGTAATCAGGAACTCTTGAAGTATGAAAATGCTTGGGGAGATTTGGAAGTTACATATGATCCACAAAACTTAGTTCCACAGTATCTTGTTACTTTCGTCAATTCCAATGGTAATAAGTTATATGAGATGTGGGTAGACCGTGGTGCTGCACCTGAAGATCCTGTTTCTGCTGGATATATTCAGACACCTACACTGCCTAGTGACGCTCAGTATAACTATACATTTAAGGGATGGGATGATATCACAAGCGTTGTACTTGCTGCACGTACTGTTACTGCAGAATACACAACAGAAGTAAGAAAATACACTGTAACTTGGTATTCCAGAGCTGGTTTATCACTTGGAAGCAAAGAAGCATTTTACGGTGATGAAGTTGTATATGATGGTGATTTGCCGACAAATACAAGTGAAGAATCTTCTTATGTTTACAATTTGTTTTCTGGTTGGGATAAATCAACTGGATATATAACTGGTGATACAGATGTATACGCAGTATGGAAAAGAGCTGAACTTCCATCTCCAGGAATGGATTTAAAAGATATGAACGAAGCTCAGTTGTATGCTGTCATTGCTTCTGGTCGTACTGAAAACTACTTTGAGGCAAAAGACTACATTGATATCAATATTGGACATGATGTATCTTATTCAAATGTTGAAGAAAAAGTATTGCTTGAAAACACATACTTTGATGGCAAAAAAGCTATTGATTCTGGAATTAAATTGTTTGATGCAAATGAAAGATCATTTACATTAGCAATTGATTTTGAATTTATTGGAACTAATGCCGGAGATACATTGGTATCATGCTTTGAGGAAAGCGGAAACGAAGGATTCAGACTTAGATACAGTGCCCAACCAAATATTCAATGGGGTGACAAATCTATAAATGTTGGTTATGGTCAGCAAAAAGGAATTGTAGTGCTTCGCCATGTAAAAGGTAGCAATCGTCTGTTTATATATGCATACAATGTTCCTACAGGTGCTAACATCTTTGATGATTCGATAGGATCTTATGAATTAGTTCGTGTCAGAAATACAAATACTGATGCTACTCTTTCATTTGGTGCTGTTAAGTTTTCGGATGGTGGATACGACTATTATGGAACTGGTTGGATTAACTGGTGTAAAATCTGGTATCAAGATCTTGGTGCAGATGTCGCATCACGTTTGGCTGCTTGGACTCATGAAACATGGAGGGCTGAATATTGTGATTCTGGTCGTTATAGACTGGCAGGTGCTACTTCACAAAAATGTAGTGCATCATTCATTCTGAACAATGAGTTACATCATGGTCATCGTATGAATGCTACTGATACCAATGTTGGTGGTTGGGATGCTTGTATCATGCGTACATTCCTTAATACAAGAGTTTACAATGCACTTCCGTTGACATGGCAATCTATGTTGAAGACCGTAAAAATATCTGCTAGTGCCGGAGATAAATCAACTGAAATTATCACATCTGAAGATAAAATTTACTTAGCTGCTAATAGAGAGCTTGGTGGATGGACTACAGAACCTTATGTGAATGAAGGTTACGCTATCTCTTGGTTCACTAAGAACTCTATAAGATGTAAATTCCGTGGTCAAATCATACCTGATGATGCGACATATTATACATCTAATACAGATCCAACAGCTCTTTCAACTGCCTCAGTAAAACGTGGTGATATTTGGATTAACACTGGAAATCAAGAAATTGGATATTACTATATCCCTGCTGACGAAAAAAATAAGCATTATTTCTACGGTGGAAATGACAATATTGTTGCATCTGACGGAGGTTTGTGGCTTCGTGCCCAGACATGGTGGGAGCGTTCTCCGGTTGCTGGCAGCTCTACGTCCTTCGTGAATGTCAGCGTCAACGGCAATCCGAGCGGCAGCAACAACGCTACTTCCACGTATGCGGTTGTTCCCTGCTTCTCTATCCGCAAGCAGCAGAAGGCTGATTGTGAATAATAACACTTTTTGCATTGGACTGGCTTCGCCCAGTCCTCTAGCAAGAGATTGATGAGGTAAAAAGGAATGAAGAAAATTCGTAAAATAATTTGCATTGCAGCTATTACATTGATGACTTGTTTCGCTTGTACGGCTTGTGGGACTACATATCAGGAAGCGGTATCAGAAGAATACGCCACAGATGATAGTATATGTGGAAACTATTTCACAACTATCACAGAATGGGATGATACCACGGCATATTACAAAATCGCATATGCAAAAGATACTAAAGTGAAATACCTAATTATTGTATCTGGCTATAAATTTGGAATAACACCATTGTATAACGCCGATGGTACATTACAGGTGTATGAAGAATAAATAAAATCAGTTTTTTATTGCAAAATAAATACAATATATAGTTTTAAATGCTGTACAAATACTATATATAGTACAAAGAGAGAGGCGATTACAATGACATTTACAGAACTTATGTTACAAAAGTTTCCAAACGCAGATTTGCGAAATTTATTTATTGATTGTTGTCCTTGTAACTTTGGTATTGAAACAGAAATGACAAGGCTTTGCGATAATGATCACGGATGTTTTGAGGATTGTAAAATCTGTTGGAATAGTCAAATAGTTGGGGATTATATTACAACCAAAAAGAAAAATAATAATGAAACTTTGGTGGCAGTATGAGCGAAAGGAGAGCGAGAAAATGAAGTTAGGAAGAATCGTAACAAGTTTATTAGAGAACGATCTATATAAATTCAGTATGGGACAGGCAATTTATCATCAGTTCTCAGACTACAAGACAACATGGAGTTTCAAATGCCGGAACAAAGACGTACATTTCACAAAAGAAATGGTGGAAGAAATCAGAGAGCAGATTAAAGCATATTGTGAGCTGCGGTTTACAGAAGACGAACTGAGTTATCTGGACGGTATCAAGTGGATCAAAGGATCTTACATTGATTTCCTAAGACTCTGGAAACCACGATATGAAGATTTCATAATCACGGATGATGCAGAATGTGGACTTGTCATTGAAACTGCCGGTACATGGTTAAATACTTCTATGTACGAAATCCCGACACTTGCTATTGTAAATGAAGTGTATTTCAGAATGCAGTATGATTATGACGAGTTGTTAAGTAGCTTCAAGGAAAGACTGGATAACAAGTATGTAAATCTTCGCAATGGTCATTGGTATTGTGGTACATTTTCAGAGTTTGGACTTCGCCGGAGATTATCTGCAGAAGCACAAGAACTTGTTGTTGAGAAGTTCTCACACCTGAATGATACGGCGCATTGTGCATCAAGATTTATTGGCACTTCAAACGTATTTCTTGCGAAAAAATACGGAGTTACACCAGTTGGCACAATGGCACATGAATGGATTATGTGTGTAGGACAGGGAAATCACAAGCACAATCCGGCATATTCTAATTGGTATGCACTTGACGCATGGGTTAAGGAATATGGAGTTTTGAACGGTACAGCACTGACAGATACAATTACAACCGACTGTTTCTTGGAAGATTTCCAGCTTACATTCGCAACACTGTTTTCTGGTGTTCGTCATGATTCGGGTGATCCGTTAGTATGGGGCGAGAAGATGATTAAGCACTACGAGAAACTGGGAATTGATACAAAGACGAAAACGTTGCTTTTCTCTGATTCACTGGATTTTGAGAGAGCAGATAAGATTTGCCGACATTTCTCAAAGAAAGCAAAGGTCGCATTCGGAATTGGCACATACTTATCAAATGATACTTGCGTAAGTCCGCTCAATATCGTCATGAAGACTACAAAATGCAATGGTCAGGATGTGGCTAAAATTTCCGATGTTGAAGGAAAGGGAATGTGTAAGAATCCAGAGTATGTGGATTATTTGAAAAGATCAATTGATTGGAGAATGAATCAAAAAAAGATTTTACTTAACCGTTTCGTTGGATATTTGGAAGATAATGGTGAAGTTGTTTATCATAGCTGTAATAGCGGAAAAAGAATATAAGAAAGGAAATAGTTGATAATGGATTTCAATGCAAAAGAAGTAAAAGATAGATGCGTAAAATGGATTAGAGAATGGTTTGAGGAAAATGGGGATCGTTGCAAAGCTGTAATTGGAATCAGCGGAGGTGTTGATTCTTCTGTGGTAGCTGCATTATGTGTAGAAGCATTAGGAAAAGAGAGAGTATACGGCGTGTTAATGCCACAGAATAGTCAGGATGACATTGATTATTCTTATGAATTATGTGAACATCTGGGAATTGAACATTGCGTTATTGATATTGGTAATACTGTAGAGGATATGTTGACTCTTATCTACATTAAAAGTGGAATTAAAGTTTCTAATCAGACAGAAATAAATATTCCGGCTAGAGTAAGAATGGTAATGTTGTATGCAATTTCTCAGTCGATTGACGGGCGTGTTGCAAATACATGTAATTTGTCTGAAAATTATGTTGGTTACAGTACAAAATATGGAGATGCAGCAGGAGATTTTTCGCCACTAGAAGATTTAACAAAGACAGAAGTGAAAGCGATTGGAAAAGAGCTTGGATTGCCGGAACGACTGGTTAGTAAAGTCCCTACAGATGGTTTGTGCGGAAAAACTGATGAAGAAAATTTTGGATTTTCGTATGATATGTTGGACAAATATATTAGAACAGGAAAGATTGATGATCTTCCAAAACAGCGTAATATCGAATGTTTACATATGATGAATGAATTTAAAATGAAACCAATGGCACATTTCGAATATATGGGAGAAAATTGAAAGGAATACAATTATGGGTAAGACAATAGCAGCAGAAAAACTTACAAATGAAAAGTTTCTGAATCTGTATAAAGTTCATGCAGAAACAGAGTCAGGAGATCAGATTGGATATTTGGTTGCTTCCAGAGCAAAAGAAGTTGATGAACTAAAAGCGATAAATCATGATGACAAAGTGGATGCTGTGGCAATTTGCGCATTGACAGAAGACGATAAAATGGTGCTGATTCGCCAGTACAGATATGCAATCGGTAGCTATATCTATGAACTTCCGGCTGGACTTGTTGACGATGGAGAAAGCGTTTGTGATGCAGCAATAAGAGAAATGCATGAGGAAACAGGGCTGACACTTGAAATCACAGATTTGCCGATTGGAAATAAGGGCGGTTATTCAAGTGCCGGAATGACTGACGAAACTTGCACACTTGTAGTAGGCAAGGTAACTGGCGAAATTTCCGATAAATATAAAGAAGCGTCAGAAGAAATCGAAGTATTACTTGTAGATAAAAAAGAAGCAGCACGTATCTTAAAAGAAGAAAACGTATGTATCAGATTAGCTCTTATGCTTATGATGTTTATACATGAGTAGGAGGGCGTTATGACAATACATAAGAAAGGAAAAGAGTGTGACTATGAGAAGAAACGCACGATTGCCCACATAATTGTTATTCTGGTTGCTTTGGTGTTACTTGCTATTATTTCAGTAGTGGCAGCGAAAAAGTCCAGCCAAACAGAAAAGAGTGTCACAAAATCAGATCCAGAGCCACTTGCCATTGAAAAATCAATCCCAAAAGATAACGATTCATCATTTGAGTCGGATTCTGAGAGTGTGAAGAAATTTCAAGACAAATATTCTATGGACTGGGGTTTTGTAGATGCTCAGTATCTATTAAAAATAGCAGAATATCATGGTGGAACAAAAGAAGAACGTGCATATACAATTCTTGTAACACTAAATAAAGTATTTGAAGAACGTAGATCCATACAAGATATAGTTCTTGAAGAGCTGTATGATAATGATGGACTGGAATCAGATGGCTTTGAAAAAATTGTTGCAACAGATGCAACGAAAGAAGCATTAAAGATGATAGTGTATGATCGGTTCGATAATAGTGCTGGATCTACAGAATACAAAGAATTTTATAATTAAACCATAATAAATGGTTGACAAATTAAGAAAAGATGATATACTATAATCAGAAACGAGGTGATATGAAATGTCAGGCACAAACTTGAATCGGATTAAAAACAAGCGTATGCAGAAAAATAACACTTCTGGTGTTACCGGCGTTTCTTTTCATTCAGGAATGGGACAATGGTATGCAAGAATCTCTTTTAAAGGGAAAACGTATAGCTTGGGTTATTTTGATGAACTCGATGATGCGGTTAAAGCCAGGAGAGATGCGGAAAAGAAGTTGCATGATGGTTTCATATCTCAAATAAGCCATAATAAAGTTATAGAAGTGTAAAGGAGAAAAAGATGATTAAACAGTTAATCCAGACAGAAACAAAAGTATTAAGTTCAAATACTGTTATTGATTGTGGCAATGGCGATGTTGCTATCGGTGTGGCAGATGTCAAAGATTCACCGAAAGTGCTTATTACATTTTCAGATATTCCGCAGCAGGAAGTCGGATCAAATGTAAAGAACAAAGATGTCATCGGTACGCCGGTTGTAGTATCTTTTGATTCTGTCGAGAGTATTAAGGTTTTAAACAAATTCGTACAGGTTGCAATGAATAAACTGAAAAAGAAGGAAGAGGCAGCAAAGAGAGCAGCTTTACCGCATTTTGTCGTAAAGACTGGAAGTATTATGATTCCGAGTTCTTTCAAATGTACAAATCCGAATGCAGAGAAGATCATGGGTTGCCAGCAGTATTTCAATGAAAATGGAAAGCTGGACGAAGCCATTGACGTAACAAGCACCCTTACACTTACAGATGGATATGTGAGATATCTGGTTGCGAAATACAATAAACTGGAAAAGGTAGAAGTTGTTGCAGCAAACGGCATTGATATCAAGATTGGAAATCAGGTCATCAAATTCACATCAGACGATATCAGACTTTCTTATGGTCTGGGAAAAGATGATGAAACAGGCGAAAAGAAGTTTTACTTATCTATTATAAATGGTGGAAAGAGATATGAAATTCCGGCAGAGGACAATGTAGAAGCTGCCACAATGGTTAAGAAGATCACAAATGTATTCGATGCAAAAATCGGAATTGCAGCAGTTAGTACAATGAACTTTGGATTAAAAGAAAGACTTGAAGAAGCAGGTATTACTGTTGCATACGCATAACAAACAAAAATAAAGGACAAAACATTATGATTTACAATATAGTTGGAGATTTATTAAAACAGGATAAAGTAGATATAATTTGTCATCAGACAAACTGTAAAGGTGTGATGGGTGCAGGAATTGCATTTCAGATTAAAAGAACTTATCCAGAAGTATTCAAAAAGTACAAAGAGTTTTGTGATGAATATGAAAATATTTTACTTGGAAGAACATTATTCGTAAATTGTAATGACGGAAAAGTTGTTGCAAATCTGTTTGGTCAAGATGGCTATGGTAGAGGATTCTGCCAGACAGATTATGTGGCACTTGAAAAGGCGATTGCTACGGTGGCAAAAACCGCAGCCAAATATAAAAAGAGTGTCGGATTTCCGTATAAAATTGGTTGCGATTTAGCCGGTGGCGATTGGTCAATAGTAAGCAAAATCATAGAAAAATATTTTATGGATTCTGAGGTGGATTGCTACATCTGTTCGCTAACACAGGAACAGGAGCATGAATGTTAAATAAGAAAGAATTTATAAATGTGGTTAGTGGCACTACTGGAAAATCTAAAAAAGAGGTTGAAAGTGCCGTTGACCTTGTGCTTGAAGGTATCAAGTATGCCTACAAGTATTATGATGGTGTAAAGTTCGTTGGTTTTGGTACTTTTAAGAAAAAGACAACGAAATCACGAATGGGTACAGATCCAAACACACTTGAACGAATTAAAATCGAGTCAAATGTGTTACCAAAATTCATTCCGGGAGCAGAACTGAGAGGAATCTTTGCTTAGTTCCCGGAAATTCAAAAGAAAGTGCAGATAAATTATGAGAGCATTCAGGGGTGGAAAAAGAGACTTTGTAAAAGACGAGATAGTGTTTGTTGTTGATAAGCTGGACAATTTTATGAATATATTGGTTGGAAAAATCAATACATACGCTGGTTATGGAAAATACTATGTTGATTTATATACGGTTACGGAGAAAAAGGAAGATATTGATCCGAATCTTAATATCAGCATTGGGGATGATGTCGGTATCAGAGAATGGATCAATAGAGGATATTTAGTATTACGGTCAAGCGTTGAATATTACCACAAAAAACATCCAGGTTCTCCACTGTATATTGTTGAGCGAAAAGACAATATTTTTCATTCTTGGAAGGATTCAATAGATGAGTTTAACCGAAGAAAAGAAGAAAAGAGAGCCGAAAAAGAACGGCGCAGCAATATGACAGAATATCAGCTTTGCAGAGAAGACAATGCTATACACTTGAAAAAGTGCGGTCTTTCCGATGAGGAAATTTCTGAATGTCTTAATTTGATTGATGAAAATGACTCACTACCAGATATGGAAGATATTGATATCAGACGTTTTGGGAATGAGGTTCAGTGGAAATATCGTAGTAAATGGGAAAAGTTAATTGAACTTAACCGACCAGAGGAAGAAAAGCATAGTGAAAAATACTATGCAAATATATACCATGTGTGGGATATGGATCAAGAACCTGTTTTTAGAGGGTATACCAATGAATCACCGGAGTCTTTGTTTGAGAAGTACAGTGATTATAAAGAGTATTGCTTCCATGTTGCCAACAAGGAATGGAGCATCGAAAAAGGTCTTGAAATTCCAGTGGGATATGGTAGTTGTGTTGTAGCAGATGAAAATGGAGAGTTAAAACCGGCACTTGTTACAGAGTATTTGACAGAACATGGTTCTTTTGAGTTGGTTGATGGAAAACTCAGACACTTTGATATTTGCATTGATTCTAAGCATAGTGTGAACACTTTTTGGATTTCTGTATATTCAAAAACTAAACTGAGTAACCAGGAAATCCGTGAATGGTTCTCAAAGAGAATCGAAAAAGTAACGGGGAAATATGAGGATCTTTTCAAAGAGAAAATCAATGAACTGGACATCAGAAAAGCATAAGGGGATGAAATTGGATTCGATTGGGCATGGAACGGATATAATTCGCAGGAGTGACTACCTAATAGTCAAACTTAAAATAAACGCTGAAGAATTAAGAATGGTAGCGTAAGCTATATCAGTCTGTGAGATTGGGATATTGGTAACAGGCTGTATTAAGAGCTAATATCCAAAAGGAGAATGTTTTCTCTGTAAGTTGACTCTTCAAAAAACAACAGAGTGGTGGACGTTGTAAGAAACCTTTACAAACCCAAAAACGGAGTAGTTACCTGATTCACTGGGACAACCGTTTTAAAATAAAATGCCCGAATGAATGGTATTGCGTAAAAGATTATATAATTAGTACGTGTTTAAGACGGGGGTTCGACTCCCCCCATCTCCACTGTAATAGCTGGTTATTGTTGTTACGGCTATTACTAAAACCTTTCTATCTAAATGGGGCGATATAAAAATCGTCCCAAATAAAAAATCACACAACTTTAAACAAACAATAATAAAGAAAATGCTTGCAAAAGCTATAAAAGTATGATAGTATATATATTGTAAAGAAAAGCTAAAACAAATACGAAGGAGTGAAAAGATGTATTCGATTAACAGACAGGAAACAATTAACCCAGACTTTGATATGATTAACAGAATTGTGGACAAGCTCAATTCAAAGTTTGATCCAAACGATGCATACCATCACAGTAATGCAGAATCAGAAATGTTTGAGTTCCAGATGAAAATAGACGATAAACGCCGGGAAGCATGGCAGATCGTATTCATGGGGCATCATACAGTAGCAAGTGGTAGCTTTTTTGGATTTGATTATTCAGATTGCCAGGAAGAAGAGTATATTACACTGGAAGGAAAAAATGAAAGAAAAATTTATATGCTTGCAGTGTCAAATACGGTTAATGTAATCACAAAATTCATTGAATACATTTCAATGTCTGATACTTCTTATCAGAACAAAAAGAGATGGATTGATACATTAAAGAAAGGTCTTGAAGACGAAGAGTAAGCCATAACAGTAGAAAGGAGCAGCATTATGGAAGGATATATTATTGATGGAACATCTGCAAGAATCATCAATTTCCCGATAGTAGAGAGGACTTTAGAAGTAGTTGAAAAAACTGAAAAGAAAGGTAACTACAAGAAAAATTATAAAGTTGGCGAAAAACAGGAAGTATATCCGTTCCGTACTCAGGAAGATCTGGAACTGATGTATAACCATTTCGTAGAGAAAAAACAGTATCGTAATGCTTTAATGTTCGTTATTGGAATCAATGTAGGGCTTAGAGCAAGTGATTTGTTAGAATTGAAATGGAGTCAGATTTTCGATGTAGATGGTAGTATTGCGAATGGAATTACAGTCAAAGAAGATAAGACTGAGAAGTTCCGTACATTTTATCTTAATGAATCATGTAAAACTGCCATTATTGAATATTATAACGGTTTAAAGAAAAAACCGGCAAAAAATGAATATGTTTTCAGTAGTCGAAAAGGAGATGGACATATAGAAGTTCGTCCGGCTGGTCTTATTCTGAAAAATGCTGCAAAAGCTGTAGGTATCAAGTATAATGTCGGCACTCATTCAATGAGAAAGACTTTTGGTTATTGGCAGTTAAAAGCTCATAAAGATGACGCTTTGTTTTTATGCCATTTACAAGAAATGTTCAATCATTCAAGTCCGCAGATTACATTAAGGTATTGTGGTTTGGCAGAAGAGGAAATGGAACAGTATTATAATGATGTGAATTTGTTGTAATATAAACAGACGTAAATAAAGGAGAAACAATGGTTACATGTAAAGATTACGCTCGGTTTGTAAAGGATAAACTGAAAACGAAGATTAAGGGAATGGAGAAAAAGCCAGTTTTGGCGATTATTCAAGTCGGTGACAATCAGGCTTCTAATTCTTACGTGAAAGGCAAGATTAAAGATTGTGAAGAAGTTGGGATTAGATGCATTGTAAGCAAACTTGATAAAGTCATTGAGGAACATGAGTTACTTTATCACATTGAATTGACCACATGTGTAGCAGACGGTATTATCGTTCAGTTGCCATTACCAAAACATATCAATGTTGAGCATGTGAAAAATGCCATTCCAAAAGAGAAAGATGTTGATGGTTTTCGTCAGGACAGTAAATTTGATTGCTGCACGCCAAAAGGAATCATTGATTGGCTTTATTTCAATGGCTATGATGTATGTGGTAAAAATGTTGTTGTTCTTGGCAGAAGTGAAATTGTTGGAAAACCACTTGTAAACATGCTTATTGATCGTGGTGCAACGGTTACATGTTGCAATAGTCATACAGATTATGGATATGAAATGCAGATAACAAATAATGATACAGATGTGATTGTATCAGCTATAGGAAAAGCAAAATTCCTTGATTGGGCAGATATTGGTTCGGATTGTGAAATTGTCGTTGATGTTGGAATCAACAGAGATGATGCCGGGAAATTGTGTGGAGATGTAAATAGGGAGTCAGTTGAAAAACTTCGCCCAAATACATATGTTACTCCTGTTCCTGGTGGCGTAGGATTACTTACAAGAGTCTCGCTTTTGAAGAACGTAGTTGAAGCTCATGAAAATGGATATACTGAAAATGCAGTAGAAGATGCAATTTCACTTTTACGAAAAAATGATTATTTCGTGAGAAAGATTCCGAAGAATTTATGCGAAACTGCAAAGGAATGCAGTGAAACAGGATGTGGAGAATGCTTAGACTGTAGTTGCTTTGCATGTATGATTGGCAATGAGTAACAGATATACGAGGCTTGAAGAAAAATGCCCATTACTGGGAGATTATTGTAATCAGGAAGAAAAGGATTGCGATAAATGCATCAATCAAGAAAAAGCATGGCAAGATATACAGTGCTACATTGAATGTCACGATTATGGCATATCTTGTGGTTTTCTTGAAAAGTATTACAAGATGTTTTATTTGCCGGGATTGTATGTGAATCCTATAATCCTTGATATTATTGAGAATAACAAGGAAGCGTGCAAATTATTATTTGAAGATTAGAGGTAAGAAAATGGTTGGGTATAGTTACGACAAAGAAAATAAGCAAAGAGATTACACCTATATGGCAAGAGAAAAGAGGTCAAGAAATCTTGTTTGTGGGTATGTCGCAATTCATAAACCGTGGTATGAACCAGAAAGTAACTGGACGTATTATATGTTTTATGACAGCTATCGTCCAGGTGGTTTCTGTGGTGGTGCTACAAATGAAGGACTCAAAAAGGTTGAAATTGATCCGAATACAATCGTGCCATATACTCAGGTTGCGGAGATTATAAGCGTTCTGCAGTCCGGCGATACCGTACATATAGAAGGTAAAGATTTGCCGGAAATGATGACTACAGCAATGATTACAAGTGTTGATGATATGTACAGATATTACAACCGTAAAGACATTGATTATGTGGTCGAAAGATTTGGAGAGCCAGTCAAAGAGAAAGAATTTATAAATGTCAGAAAGACAGGGCATTTTCAGGATTTCGTTGACGGAATAATCGAAAAACAGAAAACCGCAAAAAGAAGTGAATTGCTTGCAGCTATAACAGATTTTTGGAATGCATGGAAATCTATTTACAGTGAAGTTATCATTGGCACTGGTGGAGAATATGACTATGAGTATATCGAAGAAGAAAATGGTAAGTTTACCAGTTCTATGTTAGATGGAGAATATGACAGTTTTGATGAAATTGTCAAAGATTTCTGCAAAGTTGTTGATCCAGATGATGTTGCCGGGTTTAATTATGGTAAGAGAAGGGTAAAAGAGCAATGCGAGAAGCAAAAGTGCTAAATAAGTACAATTTAACATTAAAAACCGCCAGAAAACTTGAAGTTGGCGATGAATCAAAAATCTGTGAACCTTTGTTTTGGCGAAACAATGCAGTTAATGCATGGTGTATCAGCCGGAGCATTGGAACAGAGGCAGACAGAAAATTTTGTAACGACAATGAGATATGGATAGGAATTTATGATGAACCATATTATCGCAGGAGAGTTCATATTCATGTGAATTGTTGGGGTGGTATGGGAAAATATGAATTTTGCGATTTCTACAACTATAAAGAAATTGAGAATGAAAGAGATTTACAGACTCAGGAGAAACTTCTGGAAGTTCTCAATATGCTTATAGATGAAGGAATCTTAAAAATTCCAATAATCAGACCATAATAAATGCAAGGAAGTGATAAAAATGAATAGTGAAGAGTTCATACAGACATGCAGCTCAATGGGATATTCGTCAAAGAAACTGGCGAAGAAATACGTTGAGAAAAACCAGAAAGATACTTATGACATGGACGATATTATAAATGTACACAGAAAAAGCGGTAACTTCAAGGGTAATCATACATGTGGATTAAGCAGTATTCCAAACGGGAAGACAACGGCATTTCAGAATGCATAGGAGGATAACATGGATTATTTAAAGTGCCATAAGAACTTCAAGAAGAAGTTGGAGAAGGAACTGAATAAGATGATCGCTAGAGAAAAGAAGAGTCTGGAAGTTAAGAATATTCCGTCTGATAAATTCTGCGATGCTACTGGTTGCGAAGCCAATGATTTTAACGGCTGGCAGTGTGATTGGTGGGGACATTTCCAGTATAAAGGATATAAGTTCGGCGTTTGCGGTTGTGCTTGGGATGGAACGGTTAGCGTGAATTTAGAAAGGTAGGTGTATGTATGTCAGCATTTGAAGAGATATTCGGAGATTATCTCAATGCATATAAAAATACATCTCAGTATAGAGATGATAGCATGTTGGATATTGCACTCAGAAAATCAGAGTTTGAGAAAAACTTAGATGAAATGTGGGCGATTTATTCAAAAGGATGCATTCAGCAGATTATTAAGTATAACAAAGGCGTTGAGCAGATTAAGAATGCCGGATTTAAGGTATATAGAAATTCTGCTGGAAAACACAAGATTGTAATACCTAAGTAATGGAGGCAGACATGAGAATACATATAGGTGATGTCGTAAGACATTTTAAAAGAGAGACTGTTGTAACAGAGCAGTTGGAGGTTGATGAAAATTTATATCTGTATAGAGTTTTAAATTTTGCAAAACATACGGAAACCGGCGAAACATTTGTAATTTATGAATCATTATATAACGGTGGAGCAATCGGCTGTAACGTTCATTATGGAGATGTATTTGCACGACCAATGGATATGTTTATGAGTGAGGTCGATCACGAAAAATATCCTAATATTAAATGTGAGTACAGATTTGAAACAGTTGAAGAAAATCATCAGTGTTTGTGGTGTGGTAGTGATGCAGTGGAACATTTGAATGAAATGGATCTTAGAAATTGCGAAACTTATAGGCTCAAAAGCCGGGTTATGATATGTAATACATGTCTTGGAAACATGTTGCATGGAGTTTGCGAAATATCAATGAATAGGAGAAAATGATTATGTATGTAATGACAGAAGAAGACGTAAGATTTTGTGAAGAAATGGCAGAGTGGCAGAAAAGCCATCCAGGGAAATTTGATGTGGTATTTTTAGCTTTTCGAGATAAACTATGGGAACTTGCTAAAAAATATCATCTTAATCCAGTTGATGCTTTTGAAATATATAGTAGTAACTACAAAAAATATGTGAATAAGAAATAGGGAGATAAAATATGAATAAGCAAGAATTAGTAAGAAATGAAATGGTAAAAGCTATGAAAGAAAAAGATAAACCTAAAAAAGAAACACTTTCTCTTTTACTGGCAGCATTAAAGAATGCGGAAATTGACAAAATGGGAATTTTATCTGAATCTGAAGAAGATGCAGTAGTCCAGAAGGAAATCAAACAGACAAAAGAAACCCTGGATCTTGCACCGGCAGATAGAACAGATATCATTCAGGAGTGTAAATATCGTATTGAAGTGCTGAGTCAGTTCGCACCGAAGATGATGACAGAAGAAGAGATTGAGGCTACAATCGCTGGTGTACTGGGTGATTTAGGTATTGAGAATCCGACCAAAAAAGAAAAAGGTAAAATCATGAAGACACTTATGCCGATGGTTAAGGGCAAAGCTGACGGAAAACTGGTAAATCAGATTTTGGAAAAGAAGCTGGTGTAATCATGAATGTTGGTATGATTATAGGCATTACTCTAATGGTATTCATGAATCTTGATATCATTGGTTATATGATTGCAGACTGGGTAAAACCATTGCAGAAAATCTATTGTAAAATTGGATGGCATTGTCATATGAAAGATTATGAGCCAATTAGTTTTGATGGCGCATCGGTACATTGTAAGTGTAAATGGTGCGGATATAAGGGAATGGTAGATAGTCAAGGCAATTTATTTTAAAAGGAGAACGATAGATGAGGATTTTTAATTTACCAAGAGCAGGTGGAAAAACAATGCGTATGCTTTATGCAAGTGAATTTCAAAAAGTACCGATTCTTTGTAGGGATCAGTCTAGTAAGGCATCACTCATGGATAAAGCTGGATTTTGGGGCATAAAGATTCCAGATCCAATTACAGTACATGATTTGGTTCATAGACCAAAAGAGATAAATTCACAGGGAATTCTTGTCGATGAAGCATTGACAGTTTTACGTGAAGTTATTCGGCAAGTAACTTATGGTACTGTTACAGATGTAGTTGCGATGACCTTTTCTGATGAAACAAACGAAAATAAAGTTCAGAGGTTATAAAAATGAGTTCAGTACAGAGTTATTATGTAATTGCCGGAATGGATCTATCTGCATCTAAAACAGACAAATATAAAGGATGGCAATGGTCTGAGGCGTGGGAGAATTACACATGCAATCAGTCAAAAGGAAAAATTCAGTTGTTCGATGATCCAACATATTTATATATTGGATATATTCTGGCAGCAGGAGATGAATATGGTTTCAATACCGCTATGATAAAGCCGGAAGAAATCGAAGAACACCGGCAGCGAGTAATCGAGGAAATAAAACGACTGGTAAAAATCGGAGTTATATCTGAAAAGGTATTAGACTCTATTGATTATGGTCTGATTATTTTTGCAGATTACAGATAGGAGCATTATGAAGATAGTAAGTAATTGTGTGGATTGCGTATATGATTTTCAAATGAGAGAATCGTTTCGTGAGAAACTTGTACATGCAATGCCAACGGATTTAATAGCAAGAATCACTTCCGTTTTAATTATTAAACCGTATGGGGATAAATTCTATGTTGTAAAATCAAGATACGGTAGAGAACTTCTTTATAACATATTACTTAAAGAAGATTTTAAAGTAATTTCCAATTCGGATTTTGAAGGTTGCAAAGATTGGATTGAGTTTGCGGAAAGAGTAAGGGAGCTAATCAATCCAGGAGAATGTGTTATATACAAGATGAACAATAAGAAATTCGATGAAAATTATGAGCTGGTGCGGAATACGAATTACAGTACAAACATCTATTCACTGTATAAGAGGATTATGAAACGTGATCCGAAAGCCATTGATGAAATTGAATCTCTTGAAGAAGCAAAAGAAATCATTGGTATGATGCTTGGAAATCACTATATGCATAATATGGCATATGAAATGCTTAAAATTTTTGGAGGGAAACAACAATGATTTATATTACGGGAGATATTCATGGAAGCCCGGAACGTCTGGGTGTACATTCCTTTTATGAACAAAAGGAAATGACGAGAGATGATGTCGTGATTATTTGCGGAGATTTTGGTATGGTCTGGGAAGAAAGTGGAGAGTCTGCATCCGAGCGGTACTGGCTGAAATGGCTAGAAGATAAGCCGTTTACAACCGTGTTCGTGTGCGGAAACCATGAAAATTTTGACAGACTATATCAGTACCCAGTGAAAGAGTGGCATGGTGGTAAAGTCCATGAAATTCGCCCACATGTATTACATTTAATGCGTGGAGAAATTTTTGATATTGAAGGATTGAAATTTTTCGCATTTGGTGGGGCAAGCAGCCATGATATCAGAGATGGTATTATTGATCCGGCAGAAGATGGAAACTGGCGTGAGACAGCTAAAGAATGGTATAAAGCCGGGAAGATGTATCGCATTAAAGGTATTTCGTGGTGGGAACAGGAGCTTCCGACACAAGGGGAAATGGATAGCGGTATTAAGAACCTTGAACGTATTGGAAATAAAGTGGATTACATTATCACTCATTCGCCATCTGCAAGTGTGATTGCACTGTTAGGGCATGGATTGTATAAACAAGATGTACTTACAAGATACTTGGAAGATATTCGATCTAAGGTAGAGTATAAGAAACATTTCTGCGGTCACATGCATGTAGATAAGGCAGTTAATGAAAAGGATATTATTCTGTATGAGCAGATCATCCGGCTTGCTTGACAAATTTGTAATCTATGCTATAATATAAACATGCAAAAATAAAGGTTGACAGTCAACAAATAATATGATATCTTATAGGAGAAGCAAATAGTGAATATAATATTGATTATTATTTTGTTCGGCTTTATATATGGAAGCAGCTATTTCAGATTTCATGAACCATACGGATTGAACAATACATACAATGCTTTAGGTTATTATATGTTATCAGTAAAATGGTGGAATATTGAATTCAACTGGTGTACATACAAAAACAAATGGCAAGTTGATATTAAGCTGAGATTTATAAGAAAATGGAAGCCGAGAAAATACAGAGAAAGATATGTGATATTTAATGGTGCAGGTGTAAGAACCTACACTTTAGATATAATATAAACAAACAATAATAAAGGGATAAACAATGAAAAACAAGATAACAACGATAGTAAGTTTTATGATTATCTTGATAGTGTGGAAAGTTGTATCTTTGCAAGTAAACAGCTTGTTTGTGCCAGATCCGTTAAAAGTATTTGAAGATGGTAAGACATTATTTACTACTGGACAATTACAAATAGCAATGCTGTATACGTTTAGAAGGATAGCAATAGCGTCTTGTTTGGCAGGGATTGTAGCATTACCGATTGGTTTGCTAATATATAATTTCCCTATTTTTAGATATTCATTAAATCCGATAATCAGTCTTTTTAGATATGTTCCAGTTACGGCGTTTTACCCGTTGTTAATCATGTGGCTTGGAATTGATGAGAAAATGAAAATTGCATTTTTGTTTATTGCAGCTTTTGTTTATATGATGCCATCAGTTGTAATCACATTGGAAGATATCAACCAGGACTTGATTGATACAGGCTATACAATTGGAATGAATAAATTCCAAGTTATCACAAGAATACAGTTACCAGCGATGTTACCTAGCATAATGAATAGTTTTATCATGTGCTTTGGAATTGGATTTACCTATTGCGCAGTGGTAGAGACAATCAATGCGAAGTATGGGATTGGTTATATGATCCAACAGGCATCAGCAAGAGGAAAGACAGATTTGGTATTCTTAGGAATATTGGTCATAATGGTAATTAGTTTTCTGTTCGATAATATAGCAAAATTTATTGTAAGAAAAATTTTTAAATGGAGGTATATCAATGATTCAAATTAAAAAATTGACCACTGGCTATTCAAGGGACAAGCCATTATTAAAAGATTTCTCTTTTGATTTTAAAGATAATCGAATCTATGGAATCTTAGGAGAATCTGGATGTGGAAAAACGACATTGCTAAAAACTATGGCTGGCTTAATATATCCGTTGTCTGGTGAAATATATGTGGATGGAAGCATTTTAACAAAGGCTTACAAAAATGATATTTACATGATGCACCAGAATTACACTTGTTTCAATTGGATGACTTGTTTGGATAACATACTAATCATTGAAAAAATAAACCATAATAAAGTGACAAATGATATAAAAGCAAATGCGCTACATATGCTTGAACGAGTTGGACTAAAAGAATACACATATAAATATCCGATGCAATTATCTGGTGGAATGAGGCAGAGGCTTGCGCTTGCAAGGGTGCTGTATGCTCAACCAAAGATATTACTGATGGATGAGCCATTATCTGCATTAGATGAAACAACAAGAAAATCAATGCAGGATTTGATTATAGAAACACAGAGAAATAACAAAAGTACAATTATTCTGGTAACACATAGCGATGCAGAAGCAAAGCGAATGTGCCATGAAATAATAAAAATGTAAAAGAAGGAGCAATTACAAAATGGGATTAAGAGATTTTTTCGTAGAAAGAGTTCCGAGTGAGGTGGACGTTAATGATTATGAAGAGGCATATACAGAGGAAACAGAAAATGTTTCTGTTGAAGGTGTAAGCCAGGAGAGTCTTATTCGTGATATTTACGATCAGAATGAGTTAAGCGATCAGTCACAGTCAATCTTCAAAATCGAGGAAGTAATCAATACTCTTCCGAAAGAGATGCCGACAGGAACAAAGAGAAATGCTGTAGCCGGAATGCTTTCTGTATTTGGTCTTACAATCGAACAGGTTGTAGCAGACGGAGAACACAGAAAGGCAGTTGTGAGTTCTGCAGTTGATGCTATCAAAAAGCAGAATGAGGAAGTTATTTCTGATAATGATGCTGCAATCGAAAATCGCAAACTTGAAATTCAGGGATTTGAGGAAGATACAGCCAGCAGAAAAGAAGTAATTTCAAATAGTGAGGCTGTTGCAAAAGCAGAGATTGACCGCATTGATGGGCTGATTAAGTTTATCGGAGAGGAATAAAGGAATGGATTTTAAGACAATAGTATTTATTTGCTTTGTGATTCTGGTTGTTATCTTACTGATTCTATTTCCAGAATTAAGAAGCATTTTCAAAGGATTTACAAGATTGTTTGTAAAGGACATGGCAACGACACCGGATGGAGCTAAAGCAATTTATGAACAGAAAATTGATGAGGCACAGAAAAAATACAATATAGCCGATGATGCACTGAGAAAAGCTGCCGGAAGATTGAAAATAGAAGAAGATAAGTTAGATAGTCTTCAGGACAGGTTAAAAAAGGTTGAGAAGACATGTGAGAACTTAGTTTCAAAAGGTGATATGGAGTCTGCTGCCATAAAAGCGGATGAAAGAGCAGAAATTATATCAGATATTGAAAGAAGTAAAAAGTTGATTGCTGCGTACTCAACAGCGAAAGCAGACGCTATAGAAGTACATAAAGCGTGTGAAGCAAATCTGAAAAAACTTCGTAGAGATTCAAAAGAAGTAGTCGAGAACATGAGGGTAAAAGAACAGCTAAATGATGTTTATGATAGCATGGATGACTTGAAAAATACTACAGCAACGGATAAATTACTTGCTTCTATTAAAGAAAAGAATGAAGATTTGGATGCTTCTGTTGCTGGTGCAAGAGTGGTACATGAAAATAAAACATCTACAAAGGTACAGCGTGTAAATGAAAAAGCAAAGAAAATTGAAAACGATGAGTACCTTGAAAGCTTAAAGAAGAAGTACAACAGAAAGTAATAAAGGAGAAGAATAATGAAGAGATTTAGACTAACAGTTGCTTCAAAGATTTTAATTGTGCTTGTAGTTATCGCCGTACTTGTTGGGGCAGTTTTTGGAGCAGGTAAACTTGGATTCATTGGAAACAAAAAAACAAGCAATAATACCACATCGACATCGGTGGCAAAAGCGGATGATGACGGAAATGTTATCAATACGAAGAAAGACAGTAGTGATACTATTAACCTTTCTCTTGATGAATGGATTGGTTGGAAAGAAATCATTGATGCGAATGGTGGTTTATCCACTCAGCCAGGATCAATTTATGACAAACTTGGTATTAAGGTAAATATCAGTGTTATCAATGACGCAACACAGAGTAGCAATGCAATGATTAAAGGAAACCTTGATGCAGCCGGATATACAATCAACAGAACAGCATTTCTTTCAACAAAATTTAAGGAAGCCGGACTTGATGTAATTATGCCATATATTACAAACTACTCTAATGGTGGCGATGGTATTATTGCAAGTTCAAAAATCAAGACAGTAGAAGATTTGGTAGACGCAAAAATCGGTGTTCCAGAATTTTCAGAGGCACATACGTTAGTTGTATGGTTTGTAAATCAGTCTGATTTAAGCAAGGATCAGAAACAGAAAATTATTGATAACTTAATCATGTTTGAGACACCAGATGAAGCAGCAAAAGCATTTTTCGCCGGAGAACTTGATGCAGCAGCTACATGGGAACCGTACTTAACACAGGCTAAGAATATGACAGACGCTCATATCTTCTTTAGTACAGCTAGTTCTTCCAGTCTTGTAATGGATGGTATTCTTTTCAATAAAGAATTTGCTGAGAACAATTCAGAAGTTGTAAATAAATTTATTCAGGGTGCATTAGAAGCATCAGATTTATATGATACAGATATGACCACAATTAAAAGCGTAATGCCTATGTTCTCAACCGCTTCCGAACAGGATATCAAGGATAACTGTGCATCCGCAAAACTGACAACATGGAAAGACAATAAGAATCTTCTCAATGATACCGCAAAAACAATCTTCAATAATATGTGTGTTGTATGGAACAGTATCGGAGAAGAGACAAATGATGACCTTGTAAATACACTGTTCGATGATTCTTACATCAATGCAATTGAGGGAAATTGTGATACAAGTACAGTATCTAAAACTGAAACTGCAACAGTAACAGAAGAGAATACTCAGGAAGTTATTGATACACAGTCTCTTATCAAAGGTACTGCATCTGTAACATTTGAGAAAAACACTGCAAAATTCACAGACTCTAAGGCAGCCTCAGAAGAGCTTAACAAGTTCATTGAGATTGCTAAAGTCTTAGATGGAACAATTATTGAAATTGCTGGAAATACAGATCCGAATCCAGACACAGATCCGAATGATGAGTACAACACAAAACTTTCTCAGCAGAGAGCAGAAGCAGTTAAGAACTACTTCATCATGAATGGTATTTCAGCAGATAGAATCGTGTCCGTTGGAAATGGTTCTAAAAATCCAGTAGTTGAAAATGATACAGAAGAACACAAAGCAATGAACAGACGTACAGATGTATCATTCAAAATTATTGAGCAGTAAATATGATTATATTGTCAGTGCCAACTTTGCTCGTAATAGTGGGTGTCAGCTATGTGCTTGGAGTAATTACAAGCCGAGTTAAAAGGAAGAAGTAAGAAGAGATAGCGGTTGGTGAAATATCCAATCGCTATTTTTACAATAAGGAAGTTATATGCGAAAAGAGATTTTTGACAAAGATTTAATTGAAAAATATCGTGGCGAAAATGGTTGGATTCCAAACTGTTTCAAACCAGAACAATTTCTGATTGAAGATGAAAAATCAAGAAAAGAAATCTCTGTATTGGTTTCATTAAAAAATAATCGTGTGTCAGTTGTGAGAAGAATGCGTTTGGGTGATAATCCTAATTATTGGGAATACAGTAGAGGTCTTGGATCTTCAATCGTTGCATGGCAACCGTTACCGCCATCATATAAAAGAGGTAAATAAATGAGAGTAATTGATCCGAATTTGGACGGAATCACTCATATCAATGTGTATAGTGGTAGTAGGACAGAGCTTGGTAGAATGCTGAGTAATTTTTGCCGGGAAGAGATATACACAAAAGATGGGCGATTCATGTCAGTTGAAGCGTATTGGTTCTGGCTAGGTATCTCACCGGATTGTAAAGAAAGAGAATGTATGCGTGATTTATTCGGTTATCAGGCAAAGGCAAAAGGTACATATTTGAGAGAAGCATATCCCGGAGAACAGATAGAAGATTTCCAGGATAGAATCATTCATGCGATATGGTACAAAGCCAAAAGACATACAGACTTATTTTTGCCGGAATATGAAAATTTGCCACTGAAACATTACTATGTCAACAGAAACGGATCAGTGAGAGATGTGTATGGCAAATACTGGTGGATGATGGAAGCCGAAGAGAAAATGAAGAAATACATTTATGAGGTTAAGAAACAGCTATGAAGAAATTGAAAGTAGTTGCGTTATTGGTAGTTATGATGTGTGGATTGGTCGGTTGTAAAGAAGACGTAGAAGTACATACGGAATATGCTAAAGCACAGCCATTACAATTACATATAGAGGAAGCCGTACAAGAAACTGTGGAACAGGCAAAGGTAAGTGCTGAGATTGCTATGGAAGAAGCGAAGAAGGAATTTTCGCCATATTATGTAGCGGTCAGTTCTTTAAATATCAGACAAGCACCAGATACAAATTCTTCATTGGTTGGCAGCTTGGTATTTGGCGATTATGTAAATGCATATATAGATGGAGAATGGGCAGAACTTGATAACGGTACATATGTAAATGCAGAGTATTTGACAAGTGAATTGCTATATACAGCTTATGCAGCACCATATACAAGCGGAATGAAAAGTTATATGCCGTATAGCGTTGGAGATAGAAGTATTTTCGCACAATCAAGCAATCAGTACAAATTACAAGAATTATGCAACACTGGAAATTACGGCATCAGGCAATATAATGGCAGATATTGTGTGGCGATTGGTAGTTATTTTGGAACTGCAATCGGACAGTATTTTGACTTGATTTTAGAGAATGGCGTTTCAATACCTTGTATCATGGCAGATCAGAAAGCAGATTGCCATACAGATGATAGTAATATTGTTACGGTTGCAAATGGTTGCATGACTGAATTTGTGGTTGATTTTGTCAACCTGAATGGCGATGCAAAAAGAATGGGAGATATATCTTACTGTTCTGAAGATTGGAAATCGAGAGTTGTTGAAGTAAGAGTGTATGATATGAATGCACTTTCTGAATAGGAGAGTTGAAGTGGAGAAAGAAGATATCAAGAAATTATGCGAAGAACGTGGAATTACATATAAAGCGGATTTCATGGACGGACTGAGTGAAAAACAGTTCGATGAAGGGTGTATCAAGTTCTATGTACCGGCAGATGGTAACGGCGGTTGTGGAGAAGGAATCTGGGGTTGGATTACGCCGGAAGATAAAAAGAAGTATATGGACGATAATTTCTATGGAGAGATTAAAGCTGTACTTTGCAATGATCCAATTAACTATTTTGGAATCCTGTTTTGGGGTTGTGAAATTCCGATTATTTGCCAGGGAGAAGACAGACCAATACTTTCGGAAGACTATATTAAAAATGTGTTACTTCCAATTGTAAACAAACAAAAATAATGAATGGAGAACATAATGAAAGAATTAGATATGAACTGGGAGCTTTTGGCTAATAAGGATTATGCGTTTCTGACGGAAAGCCCCCTCTTAGGTAATAATATTCTTCTTTTGACTTTGGGCGGTTCTCACGCATATGGAACAAACGTGGAAACGTCAGATATTGATGTCAGAGGAATTACTTATAATCCGATTGATTCTTTGCTTGGAAACAGAGTTTTTGAGCAGTACGAAGACGATGCGACAGATACCGTTGTATATGGATTAAATAAAATGTTCAGGTTGTTATTGGAGTGTAACCCAAACACTATTGAGCAGCTTGGTTCTAAGCCGGAGCATTATATTATTCTCAATGATGATGGTAAAAAGCTGATTGAAAACAGAAAAATCTTTCTTTCTAAAAGAGCGATTTATACTTTTGGCGGTTACGCAAATTCACAGTTACGCCGGTTGCAGAATGCGTTGGCAAGAGACAGCTATCCACAGGCAGAGAAAGAAAAACATATTCTTGGATCAATTAGAAGTGCAATGAACAGCATTATTGAAAAATTCCACACAGTCAATGGAAAGCTGATTGAATATAATTTCGCCAATGACAACGGAAAAATGATTCATGCATATAAGGAATACAACCAGAAAATGCAGGAAATGGAACAGTTCAAAAACTTTGAATATGGATCACTTAACCTTTACCCGGATGAATCTGATAGAGAAGGAATGGACGTTGAAATCTATATGGACGCTTGCTTACATCATTATCCGCTGAGAGATTACAAGGGTATCTGGAACGGTATGAATACTATCGTAAAGGATTACGAAAAACTGGGTAAACGAAATACAAAGAAGGATGACATGCATCTTAATAAGCACGCACAACATTTAGTCAGACTGTATCTTATGTGTATTGACATTCTTACAAAAGAAGAAATCATTACATATCGTGCCGATGAACATGATCTGCTTATGAGCATTAGAAACGGGGAGTTTCAGAAGCCGGAAGGTGGTTATCGACCAGAATTCTTTGAGTTAGTTGATGACTTGGAAAAGAAAATGAAAGATGCAGCAGAAAATACAAGTCTGCCGGATTGCCCAAATACAGAAGCAGCTTATGAAATGCTTGTGGAAATGAACAAAAATCATATTCTGAAGATGGAGGATTATTATGACGGAAGCACATATTAAAGAAGCAACAAAAATGTTAGGTTGGTTCTTCGATAGATGCGGTAAAGTTCCGCACTATAAGGGAATGATGTACGTGAAAAACGCCGATAACTTAAAGGTATTACTTGATTCTGTTGTTGGTCGGATTGAGAAAGAAAACTCACAGCAGATTGAGAAAATCTATAATGAAGAAAATTCATATACGGTACATTTCAAGAACGGAAGCCATTTCTCTTTTGTGGTTGTTGATACAGTGGTAGTAGTTGGAGAACATTGCCATGTACTGTTTGTGGACAGTAAAATCAGAGAGCTTGAATTAAGAAGCCTTGCGCCGGTAATTGATCCGTGTACAATGCCGGAAGGAAATGTAATGCTTAACCCGAAACCACTTTATTTGAGTATGGATTAAGGAGAAAGCAATGCAGATAGATAGAATTAAATATACAATGAAACATAAAAAAGCGTTCCGGGCAGTTGAAAAACAATTGCTCGGACACAATACAATTCGTGGTTATTTGCATGACTTGGATAAAGTGTTTCTGTATATGATTATGGACTATAAGCGTGCCCATAAGATACATAGAAGCCATTCCAAACACCATACTTTGAAAGCAAAGACACATGCGGATTATGTACAAATGGTTATAGACTGGGAATGTGCCAGACTCACAAAGCCGGACAAACAGATGAATGCCAGAGAAACACTGGATAAGCTATATCCTAAGTTAAAAGATAAGGTTTTGCCGGTAATTGAAGAACTGGGATTATAACCAGATAAAAAGTAAATTTTATTTAGAAATATGTGCTATATATAGTGTTTTAGTGAATATAAAATGCTATATATAGTATAACATGGAGGAATGATTATGGTATTGCCAATTGTGGTAAATACAGATAGGAAAATTGCCATTGATAAATCAAAATACGATCATGGTTTAGATGACGGGTTATTTTTAACAGAAGATGGTTCACTTGGAATGAAAAGAAAAAGTGGCGAATGTTTTGACCTGTATGGAAAAGAACTGAATGTATCTGGGAAGATGGGATATAAGTGCTATGTAGAAGGTGGAATTAAAGGCATCGGTATTGAAGGTCAAACTAGAGAAGACTGGTGTGGAGATAAAATGTCAACACATTCTGGATATGGAGTAATGACTATAACACGCCAACAAGTAAATCCACCTACAGTATTATTCGGTAGTTCGATTAAACATGGAAATGTTATCAATGTTACTATTTCTCATGCGGATTTAAAACGTGGAATAAATCACGACTGGTATCATGCCAATGGAAGAATATGTGAAATTGAATTATCTTTATCTCAATTTGCAGATATGATTACATCTATTGGAAATGGCGATGGTGTTCCTTGTACTATCCATTTTACGGAACGTGACGGATATATTCCACGAATTGATTATGAAAGCAAGATTGAGCAGCATCGTGGTGAATTCAAGGATCAGTTGTCAGATGTCAAAAGTTCGATTAAAAATGCGTATGATATTGCTGAAGAATTATTTTCATCGAAGAAAACATTGAATAAAGCAGATAAGCAGAAAATTTTAGATGTATTGGCAAAAGCAAATAGAGATATCGGTTGCAATGCCGAATATGCTCTTGATTGTTTCAATGAACAGATGGAAAAATCAGTAACAGAAGCTAGAGGCGAAATCGAAGCATTTATGCAGAATCAGATTCAAAATATAGCAATGAAAGCTATTGCAACGAATGTTGATGAAAACGGATTGCCGGATTTTAATAAGATGATTGCAATAGAATAGGAGAAGTATGAGTGTAATAATTGGAAATAGAAATTATATAAGAAATGCAGTCATTGGAGATAATGGAGAATCTATACAAAATATTGAAAATGACGGAATTATTATTGATGGGAAAAAGATTCCACCATGCCCAACGCCGATGAACAACTGTACGATTATTGATAACCATGTATTCATAGATGGATATGAATGGAAAAATAGTAAATGGAAGAAAACTCTCAGAGCTTTATATCATAAATATTTTTAACATGATGGAGGAAGATATGAATAAACCATATGATGTAGGATTTATTTGCGGACGTTTCCAAACGTTCCACAAAGGACATGAAAAATTAGTTGAAACTGGGTTAATGCTTTGTGACAGACTTTTAATTTTTATTGGAAGTTCTCAGGAAGATGGGACAGAAAGAAATCCGTTCAACATTACAACCAGAGAAAAAATGTTAAAAGAGATATACGGTGGGCGTGGCGATATCATGATTTACGGCTTACCAGACTTAACCACGGAAAATGATATTACTCCGGCGTGGGGAAGTTATCTACTGGATAAGGTAGACAGATATATTTATAAGAAGCCGGATATTATGATTTATGGAAATGATGAGAGTAGATCTGCCTGGTTCTCTAAAGAAGACCTTAAAGGAATGACTGAGCTTATTATCAATCGTTCAGATTTGCCGATTTCTGCCACAATGGTAAGAGATTATATGGTTCACGATCAGAGAAAAGAATGGATGCAGCTTGTAAATCCAAAACTTCATAAGATGTATGATGAATTGCGTATGCAGCTCATGTCCGTTGAATATTACAAAAATAAAGTAGCGGAGGTATAAAATTGAAAATTTGTCAAAAATTTCATTTAAAACAGATGCATCATGAGATATCATTTTATGCTTATGACATAGAGAAGATTGAGAAAATAACACCATATAACTTATCAAGAATATATGTGCCGGAATGTACTGACAGAGACACCTATAAGGGGTGTGACCTTCAAGGAACAAAAGAAATTTGTTGCCAGTGCTATACCCCACATCATCAAGAGCTACTTTTAGATGGTTGGTATGTAGGGGATAAAAATGGATTTTTGACAGATGATTCATATTATGCCTTGCTACAGACAGGGATTAGAGTGCCAGTAAACAAAGAGGTATATGAAGAGTGGAAAAAAGGCTGGGCTGATGAACCGACAACGGACGATGATAAAGTGTATGAGCTAGGAGAAGACTATGAAGAGAAAGAGTCAATTTTGGCATTTGAAATTTGCCGATGACTACGATAGAACCAAAGAGACATTCCGGGAATACAGATGCAATCGTGAATTATATTACGACCATGATAAGAAAAAATGGGTACATCGTGCGGAATATATGGGCAGTTGGTATCCAGCAACATTTCCTTGCGGAAGTTATAAAGCTGCATTACGACATTATATTGAGATAGAAAATGTCATTGGAGTGAAACTAAGAATTAGAATGGGAGAAAACTTACATTATTATTGTAAGAACATGAATTTCCCAGATTTGCCAGATGCATGTTTTTCGGAATCAATGACGAATAAAACTATGTTGGGTATTATTGACCAGTTGAAAGAGAATCCAGCAACTGAATACCCAAACAGTTTTAAGAATAGATGGGATGAGATAGTATCAATAACATCTGCAAACGTAGCTCAGAACGAATATAAATGGACGAATGGAAGATACAGAGGAAGTGTGTAAAATGCAATTTGAATACAGAGGCTATATAGGTGTTATTGGATATAGGAATTATTATATAAGAGATATGAATGGGAAAACACATGTGCAAGCGTTGTGTTGTGAAAAGCCAACGGAAGAAAACGTTAAAAAAGCTATAGATAGATTTATTAAGGGGAAAGAAGAAGGAAGAACATATTCATAGGAGTTATAAGATATGGTAAAAGATATTAAAATGCCAGAAAATGTAAAAATGATCCTCGACAAATTATCAAGTGAAGGGCATGAAGCAGTTATAATTGGTGGGTGCGTGCGTGATTCTATCATGGGGATTGAACCGCATGATTGGGATATTGCCACATCTGCCCAACCAGAAGAAATAATGGAATGTTTTAAACACTACAATCTGATGAAAGCTGGATTAAAACATGGGACAGTAACCGTTATTATTGACCATGAACCATATGAGATTACTACATATAGAATTGATGGGGAGTATTCAGATCATCGAAGACCTGATTCTGTCGATTTTACATGCGACTTAGCAGAGGACATTATGCGCCGAGATTTCACAATCAATGCTATTGCGTATGACGGAGAAAATATTATTGACTTGCATGATGGCATTGGAGATCTGCAGAAAGGAATTATCCGTTGTGTTGGTAATGCAAATGCAAGATTCAGAGAAGATCCACTTAGAATTCTCCGGGCGATTCGATTTGCTGCAAGATTTGGCTTTGAGATTGAGGAATCAACTAAAAAAGCAATGTTTGACAATTGTGATATGTTGCGATTCATTGCAACAGAGAGAAGACAGGGTGAATTTACAAAAACACTTTGCAGTGAGCATGTCAGTATCATCAAGGATTATGCTAAAATACTGAAATATGGTTTACCATGTATTGACAGCATTAAGGATTTTGATAAGGCAGTACGTGCAATAGAAATGTGCCAGAATATCAGTGAAAAATTGGCAATTTTGATTGACGGATTATCATTATCAGAGTATAATAAAGCTGTTAAAGCAATTTTGACAGGAATGAGATATCCGAATAAAGTAATTGTATCTGTTCAAAATATTTTTGCTGCAAAGAAAATGGTAATTACTAACTCAGATGCGTGTATCAAAAATATGTTGTACAAGTTTTCACTGGAAGATGTGAAACATATTTTAAGATATAAACACGCTAAAATAAATGCAAGTGATAATATAAATAAAGAAACACTTGAAAAAGTAGAGAATATGATTGAACGTGCAGAAGAATTGGCTGAATCAGATGAATGCTACAACTTAAAAGGTCTTGCAATTAACGGAAATGATTTAAAACGCCTGGGAGTGAAAGATCTTGACATTAAGTGGATGTTAGATGGACTGTTAAAATTAGTAACCACAAATCAAGTAGAAAATTCGAGGGACGTATTGATCGAGGTGGCAAAAATTTCCATGTTATAATTTGGTTTATTATTATTGACTTTAGTAAGGTTGATATGTATAATAAGAACATACGTTCTAAGTGGAACTTTCGCTACCTGGATGTCGGAAAGGGGAAAAAGATAATGTTTTTTATTTACGAAAAGAATGAGTACCATGTAAATGTGAAAGATGAATTTGCAAAAGCTACGTCTGGTGATTATATAGACATGCTTGATGCATTTGGCATTGTGTTACATAGTTTATCTGACAATCCAGAATTCGGCAATTCTACTGTTATGTTAATGATGTATAATAATGGAAGAATTACCATTGAAATTGTTGATGCAAAGGAAGATGATTGTGAAATCATTGATCCAACATACACACAGGAGGAATATAGAGAAATAGAAGAATATTTAAAACTCGAATAATTGAATATCTACTATCAGATAAAAATAAAGTATTACCGGAAAAACTTGACATCTCTGTTTTCTGGTGGTATTATTAAAGTACAAACAAAATATGGAAAGGGGACGCACATATGAAAGCATCTGATAGTAGAGAGCATCTAATTACTAAAATTGAGAATTTAGTTTTAAACTCAAGTCCAGATAAAATAAACAAAATTGAAGAAGAAGTTAGACATGACGGTAAAATCTCATTAGGCAGTTTTCTTAGAATAGTATCAGGGAGAGCCGATTTAGATGAACTGAGTGATGCCGAATTATATTGGCTGACTTTTGCCATATCTAAAGTATCAAAAAATTTTGGTGTGCCGGAAGATTATTTTGAAGACGTAGAAATTCAGAATTATAAATATTATGATCCACAAACAGATAATAATAAAAAAATTGGTTATCCGTTAGTTTTTAGAAATGTTTCAAAATTGGCAGATAATCAGTATATGTTTCCATTAAGTGTCAGAGAAATTAAAGAATTAAAGAGTGCAAATCTTTTGCAAATTATTCCAGAGCTGCAGCGTAACCACAAAAAGGATAAATATGGAGATTTAAAAACAAAGGTTAATCGCCAAACAGCGCAACAGATTTCTAACCTTATCAATGAGGGAAGTTTTTTCTATAACGGAATTCGTTTCAATTTAATGGATGACGGTGATAGTGATATTCCAGTTTATGACGAAGAAGCAAAAACATTAACTGTTTCAAATGGTATTATTATCGTTCCAGATGGAAACCATAGAACAATAAGTTGTGAATTAGCAAATAAACATTTAGATGATTGTTTTGGTGTATTTTTCACATATTTCTCACCACAGAAGACGAGAGAATTGCTTAATCAGGAATGGACAACAGTGCCGATTCCGAAACGACACAGAGAGGCGATGAAGCCTACAGTTGCAAATAAGATTGTAGATTCAATTATGAGAAGCAGCGATGCCGATGAAATCTATGTAAAAGGTATCGTGAAAGATGGAATGGAACTCCGGGCAAATAATGGATTCATTCTTTATATTGAATTGGCAACGGCAATTTCAAGATACTATGATACAGATAATCTTACATTTAAAGCACAGCAAGATGAATTGAGAGACTGGCTGATTACTTACATGAATTATCTTACAATGTTATTGCACGATGATTTTATGAATTATAAGAAAGCGAAGAGAACCTCTTGGTCTGTACACTATATGGCATGGCATTATTATATAATGATTAGCAGATATATAAAAGGCGATGACAACTGGCGTGAAGAGCTAAAGAGAATTATAGCTGAAACCGACTTTTCAGATCAAGAAATTAGAGAATTCTTTGTTAAAAATAATCGCAGGAAAGTATATGAATTCTGCAATGAGAAGGAGGAACAGTTATGTACAACTCTGAACAAAAACAAACTTTCTTAAATACTATTACAAATGATAATTCATATAGATCATTCCAAAGAGTTTTCAAAGCTGTACAGGATATGGAAGAAAAATTTGGAAAAGATATTTGTGAGATGAATGTTGATGAACTTCTAACTGTTCTGGATTTCAAAACGGGAGTGCGAATTACAAATACCGAACAAACAATGAGCTTATTGCGTTCATATGTTGATTGGTGTATTCAAAATGGTAAGACAACTAGCGAAAATAATTTTGATAAAATCAGTTCTTCCGAAGTAGATAAGACTAGAACTTGTCGGGCGAGATATGTCAAATCGCCGGTAGAATTTGAGGAAATGATTAAAATTGCATTTGGTATGAATGTTGATTACAATGAAAGCACTGAAATACCAAACGAGTTAATGGTAAGGTTATGTTATGTTGGCTTAGAGAATGAAGAGATTGTACTTTTAGAAAAGGCTAATGTAGATTACGAAGCAAAGACGATTAAAAGCCCACTTTATGATTGCGTTTATCATGTTTCCGATAGGATTCTGAAACTTTGTAAATTTTGTGTGGAGCAAGAAGAAGTATTGCTTATGGCAAAGTTCGGTATGCGAAAAGAAAGAGTGTGCAGCAACAAGTATTTATTTAGAAATCGACTGGGTACATTACGTGGGAAATCAGAAGATTCTCCATTGAATAAATTAGTTATCCCAAGAAAAGTAAAGGCATTTAGCGATGCGTATGTTGAAAGTACAGGAAATTATAAAGCTATATCTTGCGATAAATTACGTGAGAGCAAGATGCTTTATAATATCTATGAATCTGGCGAAACTTTTGATATATATTTTAACAAAGTAATTCTTCCAGATATTAAGATGCGCAACCCGGAATATACAGAGAGAAAAATCCAGGAGAGAAGACGTATTCTCAAAGGTATGTATGATTTATATAAGGAAACTTTCTATTAAGGAAAGGCGAGACTGGGATCTCGCCAAAACCTTGCGATAAACAACCAAAAATAAATGAAAAAACTTTTAAAAACCTATTGACATTTTCCTGAAATATGGTATTATATAATTGTTCAAAGGAACAGAGAAAACACTGGAAAAGCTAATAAGGTAGCTTAAAAAATAGGTTCGATTCCTAATCCATGTGATCGGCATTTCGGGGCTTATCTCCGTGAAAAAGTTGTGTTTGTTTGTAGAACGGACAACTCCGAAATGCCTTTGAAAATAATATAAACAAGCAATAATAAATGAGCTGACGTAGTTCAACTGGTAGAACATTTGATTATGAAAAATGCACTTAGAATTAAAAACATCTTTTCTTTCGTACCATAAGTGCTAACAGCAATAACAAAGCCACTCAAACAGTTGTTGGTTCGAGTCCAACCGTCAGCATTTGGCAGAAATGCCACAAATGTATAAGAAAGACACATACAGCAAATTCAAAAAAAGGATAAAGCAAAACTCTACAAGTTTAGTGAAGTGGTTCAAATCCACAAAAATGAAGTGTCTTGAAAATGTGAATATGGGAGTGATCCGGCGGTGCTTTTCAAGGCGCATCGGGTGGAGAGCGCATACAGCAATTTTACATAAAAGGAAACTCTTCAAAAGTTTTAGTTACGGTTCGACTCCGTACACTCCCACAATTCCACCAATTAAAAAATGGGTAAGTGGCGAAATTGGCACACGCAACGGCAATTTTTATACACATGTGTTTAGTTGACAAACACATACAGCAATTTATTCAAGTAGAAGAAATCAGGAAGCCGTGTCTTGCAGGTTCGAGTCCTGTCTTACCCGTTAGCACCATGAAAGTATGCAACTTTGTTTAGTTGGAAATGAAAGAATATCGCACCACAAGAATCGTATGTTTTGTGTGATTAAATGTAGCGAAAAGGTATCGTGAAAGGCTAATCCATTGGAGGTCGTGCATGGCTTCGCTTTATGGTGCAACCAGGATTATTAGCTCAGTTGGTTAGAGCATCCGGCTCATAACCGGGCGGTCACTGGTTCGAGTCCAGTATGATCCATTTGAGCAATTTCAAACGCTCAACATTTTGATTTTTGTAGCTTGGTTTTAGCGAAAGCTGTGGAAACTATCTGTAAAATAGGGAGATAGTGTGTCTCATATGTGAGGTTTGTATGAGAAAAATTAAATATTTGCCACCGTAGCTCAACTGGATAGAGCAACGTAAATCGAAAAACGTGTCTAGTATTAGACACAGACAGCAATTTTTCAAGATAGCATGTTAAGCCGTAGGTTATAGGTTCGACTCCTATCGGTGGCGTTGGCGAGAGTATGCAAGAGGCTTAAGCAAATGATACAAAAATGTGCTTAGTTCTAGCACACACAGCAAACTTTCAGAGGAAAACATTGATTCAAAATTGTAAGTTGAATTCGTGGGTTCAAATCCCACCTCTCGCCTTGGTGAAATGGTAATGAATTAGAATGGCAGCAATTCATATAGTTCCCCAAAAACAAGGTTGTCACTGATTCTTGCCACACCATAAGCGTATGTAGCTCAGTAGGTTAGAGCGTCCACAAAAATTTTATAGAGCCTTGTATAAGGCTTGAACCGCAAATATTTTTAAAGAATTTGAAATTGAGGAAGGTGGAAGGTCACAAGTTCAAGTCTTGTCATACGCACTTATTCTAATTTTTATATACTTACAGCATAATCAATCAATAATAAAGTATGTAGGAATTATGAAATATAATTCAAAATTAGGAGGAATTGAACATGGGTTTCATGAATTCAATGAAAAGTACGTTGAATGAAGATTTCAACGAAAGCTACACAGAAAACGGCGCACTTGGATATAGAACAACAGGTAAACACTTACTTGATTTGAATTTCAAGGTCGCATCTCTGAGAAAAGCTGATGCAGAAACAATCATTTCTGGATTCGATAAGGCGTTTTCAGAAGACCATATTCACGCACTTAAATGGTTATTCTATTTACGTGATGCGAGAGAAGGTCTGGGGGAACGTAGATCATTCAGAATCATCATGTCTCATTTGGCAAATGTTGAACCAGAAATCAGTAAAGTGCTGATTGGTTTAATCGCTGAATACGGACGTTATGACGATCTTCTTTCTTTGGTTGGAACAGAGTGTGAGAAAAATGCACTTGAAGTTATTAAAAACCAGTTGATGAAAGACCTGGAAGAGAAGAAAGCGAATAAGCCGGTATCATTACTTGCTAAGTGGATGCCAAGCTGCAATGCAACTTCTTATAAAACAAAAGAAAATGCAACAGTTGTTCGCAAGTACCTGGGATTCACAGAAAGACAATATCGTAAGATTCTTTCAGGACTGAGAGAATACATTGATGTTGTTGAAAGAAAGATGTCTGCTAAGAAATGGGGCGAAATCAATTACGAAGCCGTTCCGTCAAAAGCAAATCTTATTTACAACAATGCATTCCTCAAAAACGATGAGGAACGCAGACGAGAGTATCTGGATAAGCTGGAAAAGGGAGAGGCGAAAATCAACTCTTCTACAAACTTCCCACATGATATCGTACATAGTTATCTAAAAGGTCGTAGCTATTACAGATCCAATATAAAAGAGGACAAAGCTCTGGAAGCATTATGGAAAGCACTTCCTGATACAGTACAGGGTGATGGAAATACTCTTGTTGTCAGAGATGGTTCTGGAAGTATGATGTGCAGTGTTGATCCGAACAGTAGCATTACTGCACTGGAAGTCGCAACAGCACTTGCTATTTACTTCTCTGAGAGATGTTCTGGCGAATTCAAAGATAACTTTATCACATTCAGTTCAAGACCTGAGTTGATTGACCTTTCAGCGTGTAGTTCACTGGCAGAAAAAATCAGAAGATGTTATGCAGAAAATGACTGTTCTAACACAGACATTGAAAAAACATTTGATCTTATTCTGCAGACAGCTATCAATACTAATATGAAACAGGAAGACATGCCAAAGAATATCCTGATTATCAGTGATATGGAATTTGACCAGGCAACCTATTCATATGGATGGGGAAGTAGCACAAGCACAGTAAATGAAACACTGTTCAAGACAATTGGCAGAAAATTTGAGAAAGCTGGATATCAGCTTCCGAGACTTGTGTTCTGGAATGTAAACTCACGTACCGGCACAATCCCTGTCAAGGAAAACGCTTTGGGTGTTGCTCTTGTAAGTGGATTCTCAGTCAATGTTGCGAAAATGGTATTAAGCGGAGAACTTGATCCGTATAAATGTCTGATTGAGCAGCTTGACACAGAAAGATATGCACCGATTGAGGCAGCAATCAAAGATTTAAAATAAAACAACTTCATACGTGGCAAAACAACCAAAGTAAAAAGTACAGAAATGCCTTGTAAGACACGTACAGCAAATAATAATGCAATCAACTTTTAATTGATAACCGCAAATTAAGTGTCTTGAAGAACGTATATTCCATAATGGTTAGACGGAGTGGCAGTGGTTGTAAGCACTTCTTCTAACCTTTTTGAATAGATATTTTTCAACACAGAGGTTATAGATGAGAAAGTTAGCAACAATTCGTGAAATCACAGAAATCAAGCCGATTCCTGATGCTGACAGAATCGAAGTAGCAAGAATTGATGGTTGGGAAGTTGTCGTGTCAAAGAAAGACAATTTTCATGTTGGCGATAGAGTGGTATATGTCGAGATTGACAGTAAGATGCCGGAAACGCCAGAGTATGAATTCTTGAAATCAAGAAAGTATGTTGTAAAGACTATCGTAATGAGAGGACAGGTTTCACAAGGATTAGTGATGCCGTTATCCATTCTTCCGGTAGGCGAATACAAACTTGGTCAGGATGTTACGGATGTCTTAGGAATCATTAAGTATGATCCACAGCTTGAAGAAGAAAATGCGGTTTTCGAGGAAAACAGAAAGAAAACCAGGAATCCAGTTGTGAAATTTTTAATGAGATATGCATGGTTCAGAAAAATCTATCTCAAGAAGAATACGCACACAGAGTTTCCAAACTTTATTAAAAAGACAGATGAAGAAAGAATTCAGAATATGCCTGAGTTATACGAAAGGCTGAAGAATGAACAAACCAATCTGATAGTGACAGAAAAAGTTGACGGATGTTCCGGCACTTATTTTTTACGCAAAATTCCGAGAAAATTCGGAAAAGCGAAGTACGAATTCGGAGTTTGCAGCAGAAATAGGAGATTGCCACAGCCGGATAACAGCTACTATTGGAAAATCGCCAACAAATACAAAATCCGCAGCGTTCTTGAAAAATTGATAGACGATGAGGATTATATAGTATTGCAAGGCGAAATTACTGGTGTAAAAATCCAGGGAAACAAATATCATGAGAAAGATTGCCAGTTATGGGCATTCAACCTCATAACCCCCTCAAAGAAATATAATACCATTGAGATGCAAGACATTCTCATTAAGCATGGTATTCATACAGTACCAATTGTTGAGATTGGTTACAATGTAAAAGGTGATATACAAGATATTGTAAAGTATGTGAAAGGCAAGTCACAAATTGTAGATAGGGAAAGAGAAGGATGTGTTTTTAGAAATACTGATAAGAATATCAGTTTCAAATGTATTAACCCAGACTTCTTAATCAAGAACAATGAGTAGCCTTGAAAATATAATATCTTTTGCAATATGTCTTCTTGTTTTGGTTGTGTGTTTACGATTTTTAATTGCAGAAACACGGGAAGCAAGAAAATTTTATGGGAAGGGAAACGAGAATGGATCGGAGCAGTATTGGTACGAGAATGAAATCTTATGAAGATGCTCAGAAAACGTACCTAACAAGAAGAATGCCGGTAATGATTAGAGTGGATGGAAATGCCTTTCATACATTCACCAGAGGGTTTGAAAGACCTTTTGATAGCATTATGGCAGAGTCAATGCAGCGCACAATGAAATACATGTGCGAAAACATTTCTGGATGTGTCTTAGGATATACACAGAGCGATGAAATTACATTACTTCTGATTGACTATAAGAAAAAGAATCAAGGAGCATGGTTTGGATATGTAAAGCGAAAGGTAGAAACCATCGCAGCAAGTATGGCAACAATGGCTTTTAATGAGGCTTTTTCAGATGTAATTACAGAAAAGATATCAGAAGACATTATGAAAGCTCAGAATGATGAAGAAGCTGAAAATGTAAAGGATTATTATTTCAAATATGTGAAAAAATGTGGAAGGGCAATGTTTGATGCCAGAGCATTTAATATTCCAGAATTTGAAGTAGTCAATGAATTTATTTGGAGGCAGCAGGATTGTACAAGAAATTCAATTCAGTCAGTTGGTCATGCAAATTTTTCAGATAAGAAAATGCATAAGAAAAATATGAGTCAGATTCAAGACATGCTCATGTTGAAGAAAGGAATCAACTGGAATGATTTTCCGACTTTTCTGAAAAGAGGATCTTGTTGTATCAAAGAAGATTATTTCATTCCAGAAAATGAGCTTCCAGAAAATCACAGAAACAATTTATCCCCACGGACATTAGATCCAGAAGAAGATGAATATGGTGTGTGGAGATCACGTTGGGTTATCGACAAAGAAATTCCAATTTTCACGCAGAACAAAAACTATGTTAATGATTTGTTTTTAAACAAGCATTAAATAAGCAATAACAAAGGAGAAAACAAAACAAGATGAAAACAAGTTATTCAGAAATCGTAAATGAAAACTACATCGGCAAAACTGAAAATCCCATTCCGATGAATGAAATTCTGAAAAAAGCAAACGAAGAAAAGTTAGAGCCATCTTCAAGCAGTCTTGAAAAAGTGCTGTTTTTGGGAATTGATGTGCAGCAGGACTTCATGGATAACGGAGCATTAGGTGTTCCCGGCGCACATGAAGATGTTGCTAGAATGACTAAGTTCATTTATAACAACATGGAGAAAATCACTCACATTTCAGTATCTATTGATACTCACATTCCACACCAGATTTTCCATCCGTGTTGGTGGATTGATGAAAACGGCAATAATCCAGCACCTTACACTGTTATTACATTAGCAGATTTGGATTCTGGAAAATGGCGTCCGATTGTTGAACCAATTAAAAGCCGTGAGTATGTAGAGAATCTGGAAAAGAACTCTAAAAAGAAACTTTGCATTTGGACATATCATTGCTTACAGGGTACAGAAGGTGCAGCACTGGAAAATCAGTTTGTAAACATGATTTACTTCCACAGTGTAGCAAGAAAATATGCACTGAACCCTATCGTAAAAGGTCAAGATCCACTGTCGGAGATGTACGGTATTATCAAGCCGGAATATGACAGAAGAGGATATGTGAACCAGGCACTATTAAACAAGTTCGCAAAATTTGACAAAATCATCATCGGCGGTGAAGCAAGAGATTATTGCGTATACGAATCTCTCTGCCAGATGCTTGAATTTTACAAAGATGACACTGATATGCTGAAAAAGTTCTACATTCTGGAAGATTGTATGTCTGCCATTGGTGATAAAGCCGAAGTTGACAAGATGTATGCAGATCTTCAGAAAAAGTACAAATTCAACATTGTACGCAGCACTGAATTCAAACTGTAAGGAGTAGAAAGATGGAAGAAATTATTATTGATGGATTAGACGAAATCGAAATGCAGAATACAGCCGTTGATGATATCGACAGTGAAAATGTCAATTTGATTTTCATTGGAATTGACAAATCTGGATCAATGTCCCCATACAGAGGTGATATGGTTTCTTGCCTGAAAGAGTTCAAACAGGCATTAACCGACTCTAAAGAGGCAGATGAAATCCTGGTAGCAAGAGCAGACTTTAACAGCTCAATCAACGTGGGTGGTTACAAGAAAATCACAGAGTTTGATACAAGCTACGATGCCAGTGGCATGACAGCACTGTACAATGTCATCGAAGATGGTACACAGAAACTTACTGACTACATGGAATATCTGAGACAGCAGGGAGTACGTGTAAAAGCGGTATTTGCAATTTTCAGTGATGGCGAAGATACAGTTTCCAATGATCCGAGTGAAGCAAAACGCCGAATTCAGGATCTAAACAATAAAGAAATTACAACAGCATTCATCAGTTTTGGTGGTACAGCTACAGGTATTGCAAAGAGCCTGGGATTCAGAAATATTCTGGATGTATCAAGTTCTGCATCTGAGCTGAGAAAAGCGTTCGATTGTCTGAGCAAATCTGTAATCGAAAGCTCAAAGAGCGTTGTAGCCGATGGAGATAACTTCTTCATTTAAGAATAACAGAATTTGCCCCATTCATTAAGGGTGGGGCAGTACATGGAGAAAAATATGCTTGTAAACAAAATAGGTTACGATCATTTATCTATCGGAATGAACTGCCAGGATTACGGGTTTGAATTACCAGATTACAAAGTGAAGGTTGTGGCAGACGGTTGTTCTGAAGGATTACATTCAGAAGTAGGAGCGAAGACATTTTGCCACCTGTTGTCAAAAGGATATGATATTGAACAGGCTTTTTCTTCTTTGGTTGCTGTATATGGGCAGACAATTGGAGATATGAAAAATTTCTTGTGCTTTACATATCTTTCGGTAACAGAAAGTAATGAGTATTTCATTGCATCAAATTGTGGTGATGGTTTTCTTATTCTGGAAGATAACGGTGGAAACATATCGTTTGTTGAATTAACCGATGGAGAATATCCGAAATACTATATCTACAACTATATTGACAAGAAATATCTTAGTCATTATGCAGATGGTGTTTCTGTAGAAAATAAGCTATTCAGTAAGGAAGAATATAAGAATGTAGGTATTGCTTCCGATGGATTGAGATTTATTGTAAATGCAGATGAAGATATCAAACAGGAATTTATTGAATGTTTAAAGTCTGGGAAAGCAGTGAAAATAAAAAGATTTATTAACCGTAACCAGAAATTATTCAGAGATGATATTACAATTGTTTTTTAAGAAAGGGATATATAATGGGAAAAATTACTGAGAAATCAACAAAAGCACAGATTATGGACGCATATACTCAGGCATTAGCTGAGTTGGAGAAACTTAAAGCTATGAGCGATTCGCCGGTTGAAAATGCAAAGAAAGAGGCACTGGAAGCGTCTATGCAGAATGCAGAAGTAGCAGCAAGCAATGAAGTATTTTCAGATACGATTGTAAAACAGTACAATGACCTGAAAATTGCGATTGACGAATATCAGAAAGAGTTAGAAGGACTCTACGGTATCAAAGCTGAAGCTGACGGTCTGGCAGCAGCTATCAATGCTCATAGAGCGAAAGTGGCTGAAATGAACGATGAGTACAAACAGAAGAAAGCGGATCTCGATGCAGAGCTGGCACAGAAGACAGCAGAAGTAGAAGAGAAAATTGCAGATTTGGAAAAGAGTGTCCAGAAAGCTAAGAAACAGGCTGATGAAGAAGTAAAAGAGTACAATGTCGATATTAGTAAGAAGCGCAATCGTGAAAAAGATGAGTATGACTACAATCTGAAAATGGATCGTAAAGCAGATGCCGACACCTGGGCAGAAGAGAAAGAAAAACGTGAGGCAGAAATCCAGGCAAAGGACGATGCTGTAACAGAGCGTGAAGAAGCCATTGCTGCAAAAGAGGAAGAAATTCAGGCTATGAAAGCAGAGATTGAAGCATTCCCGGATAAACTGGCAGAAGCCAAAGAGGACGCAGCGAAAGAAGCAAAAGCAAAAGCAGACAAGAGTTTTGCATTTGAGAAACGTGCATTAGAATCTGAGAAGAAACACGCAGAGGAAATGGCAGATGCCAGAATTAAGAATCTGGAATCTCAGGTTGAAGCACTCACACAGAGCAACACGGAACTTTCCAACAAACTTGATGCAGCGTACGCTCAGATGAAAGATATGGCAACTGCCACTGTTCAGGCTGGCGCAACTGTAAAAGTCGTATCAAGCGATAAGTAAAATAAAAGAAAGCCGATAGAGAAATGATTTTAAAAAGTAACATAACAAGACTGCCGGTATTAGCCGAAGGTGGAGAAGGAATTATATATGAATATGGGGATAAGCTGATAAAGGCTTATAAACCCCATGTGAATGTATCAACCAAAGAGAAAAAGATTAAACTCTTAATGGCAAAGAATTTACCAGCAGAAGTCATTTCTCCGATTGATATTGTCTATGATAGCCGGAACAAATTTATAGGCTATATCATGGATAAAGTAGACGGAGAAGAATTCAAGAAATTGTCAAATAAAAAATTCGTGAAAGCGAATGGAATTACAAAGAAAGAGATTCTTGCCATGCTTGACAGATTGTTTGATGTTTTGGTTGATTTGCATAAGCAGGGCATATACATTGGCGATTTGAACGATCAGAACATTTTGTTTGATAAGCACTATGATATCTCTATCATTGACTGCGATAGTTGGTCAATTGATTCCGAGAAATGCGATGTTGCTATGGATTTATTTAAAGATCCGTTACTGGTTTCAAATAACTTTAACCAGAAAACAGATACATACGCATTCAGTGTGTTGAGTTGGAAATCTCTGACACGAATTCATCCGTTTGGTGGGACAATGCAGCCGGATATGAATATCATGGAACGCATGAAGAAAGGTATCTCTGTGATAGATAATCCGGCGGTAAAGATTCCGAAAACAATCGGATCATGGGCTGGTCTATCGCCAGAACTTATCAGTGCGCTTAAAGCAGTTTTCGAGAATAAAAGCCGGGAACTTCACGGTGAAATTCATGAGCTAAGTTGTCATCTGAAATACTGTGATACAGATAAGGATTATTACTATGATAAATACAATGTCTGCCCAGTATGTGATAACTCTGCAAGGATCAATAGAAAGCCAATAAATCAGGGCGTACAGTCTGGATTACAGCTTGTAGAACTGTTGGTCAAATCAAGCATTAAAGCGGTTGTCGATGAGAATATGTACATTGATACCGATGATAATGTTGTAGATATCAAGAGTGGCAAGAAATATAAGCACAAAAACTTGATAAAATATCATTTTCATTCAGATGGATATTTGATTGAGGATGATAATAATACGATTACCATTCATAGCGAAAAGGATTATGAACTTGATAAGAAGTTTAAATCAAGAGTAGTTGTTGATGGAGATAAGATGTATTACATTTCAAAGCAGAATACCTTGACAGAAGTAACTATTACGAAGAATGGGAATAGCTTTAGAAATCTTTGCAAATGCAGCGATAGTTGTTATTTTGAAGTGAGCAATGGAAAATATTTCGTTGTCAACTATTATCAGAGTAAAATAATCTTTGATATTAACGGCACAAACCACATTTATAAATACAATGGAAGGGTTACAAACTATGGCATTCACTATGATGTTGTTGCCGATAAATGGTTAGTAGTTCTGGAAAACGAAACTGGAAGTTTTCTAACTCTTGTATTTAAAGAAAATGATATTCAATATGAATGTGATGAAATTAAGTATGAGTGTTCGCTTGGAAACATGTGCATAAGCAATAGTACAATCTTTTTCCCGATTGATGGAAAAATAAGAGGTTTTGCTTATGCAAAAGATATGTTCAAAGATTTTCAGTGTGGTGTTGTAGATTATGATAGCAAATTGATTAAGAGTGGCAAAAAATTCATTATCGTCAACGATGAAAATATATATGCTCTATCATAGGGATCTTGTATTGCCGACAGAAAAATATTATGTATATATCCACAGAAATCCTTTAACACACAGAATATTTTATGTCGGTTCTGCAAAGGGAAACCCATTGAGAGCATATGAGTTTGGAAAGCACAGAAATCAATCCTGGAAGAATGAAGTAATATCATTCGGAGGAACATGCAATATCATAGTTGAGATAGTACAGTATTGTGAAGATCCGATTCAGGCGCAAGAGGCTGAGTTTCGATTGATATACAAGTTGAAAAAATGTGGCGAAGCATATTGTTGTAGTGAGGGAGATACGTCTTTTAAAAGAAAATATCCGAAATTGCAGTACCATTTATTCATCGGAGATGTACATATAAAATTCACAAGAAAAATGGAATTGTTTTCGTATTGTAAGGAAGAATATGGTCTTAGTAGAAATATAGTAAATCTTCTGATTGAAAACGATGGTGAATACAAAGGTTCACACCAACGGGCGTGTGGGCTAAAAATCATAAGAGAAGGAAAGGAACATCAATAATGGGAGAATTATTGTTAAGATTATTAAAGGAGTCACCAGAGAGCTTTGTAGGACTTGCTCATGGTTATATTGAAAAATATAAACCAGCAGTTTACGAAGTGTGCAAAGAAATTGTAGACGTAGCAAGAGATTATGCAAATAATACAGAGATTTGCGAGATTGCTGCAACCAGAAAGAAAAACCAGTTTGATGCATATGTTAAAGCCGGTTTTACAGAAGATCAGGCGATTGCATTTATTCTGAATGATAATCTGCAGCTTGTTAAAAACATGGAAAAATTAAGTTCAAATTCTTCTGCAAAAGTTAATGCAAAGTAGTTGACAAATTTGGAAATCGTGGTACTATAAACAAGCAATAATAAACGACGAAAGGAATAAAGAAATGGACGAAAAGAATTACTTCCAGGAATTGTACGATGTGGACGTTCGTGAGAAGACAAAACAGAAGAACGGTTTGAACTATCTGTCATGGGCAGCAGCTTGGGCAGAAGTAAAAAAGAAATTCCCAGATGCAACATTCAAAATCTATGAGCAGACGATGGATGATAAGGGAAATACAAGACCGTGGTTTGATGACGGACGTACTGGTTGGGTTAAGACCGGCGTAACGATCAATGATATGGAACTGATTGAGGAACTTCCTATTATGGATTTCCGTAATAAATCTATTCCGGCAGATTCTATTACATCAACAGATGCTAACAAATCTATTCAGAGATCACTTACAAAAGCGTGTGCCCGTCACGGGTTAGGCTTATATATCTATGAGGGAGAAGATCTTCCTGAAGAAGAGAAGAAGAAAGAAGCAAAGAAACAGGCTGAAAAATCAGAGCTTGATAAAGTAAATCTTGAATGCTTCAATCTTGCAAAAGAGAAGTCGGCAACCCACAATGAAAAAGTAACAGAGCTTTGTAAAAAGTATGTTTCCAATGGAAACCCGAAGAGAATCACAAATATTGAGGATTCAAAAGCACTGTTAGAAGAGTTAAAAGCACTTAAATAAAAAAGGAGATATTACAGAATGAATAATGTAAATTTAGTAGGTCGTTTAGCAAGAGATCCAGAGGTTCGTTATTCCCAGGGTGGTAACGCAACATGTGTAGCAAGATATACGCTTGCCGTATCACGCCCATTTAAAAACGGAGAAGGTAAGCAGGAAGCAGATTTTATTTCTTGTGTTGCATTCGGTAAAGCCGGAGAGTTTGCAGAAAAGTATCTTACAAAAGGAATGATGATTGGTGTTACTGGTAGAATCCAGACAGGAAGCTACGATGATAAAGATGGTAAAAAAGTCTATACAACGGATGTAATCGTGGCAACTCAGGAATTCTGTGAGAAAAAAGGAAGCACAGATGATGGAAATTCTTCTGCTGCACCTAAATCAAGCAATAATAAAGGGAAGAAAGCAGATGACGGTTTCATGAACATTCCAGACGATGTGGATGACGAACTTCCATTTAACTAAGCCGGAGGATATAAATGAGCGAAAATAAAGACAGGTTTGTTAGTCTTGTACGCTCAATAAACAGAGAAGGGATAAACGAATTAGTGGAATTCCTGGAAAAATCGGACTTTTACACAGCACCGGCGAGTACAAGATTTCACTGTTCAATCCCGGAAGGGTTATTGATACATAGCTTGAATGTGTATGACATGTTCGAGCAAAAACGCAAGACAGAACCATATAAAACAGTTTTAGGCAATATTTCAGATGATTCCAGCAAAATAATCACTCTTTTCCATGATATCTGCAAGACATACATGTATGAAACTGATTATAAAAACAAGAAAATTTACAGCGAAACAGGTTCTAAGAAGGACGAAAAAGGTAGATTTGACTGGCAAGCGGTAGAGTTCTACAAAGTAAATGATCTTGTTCCTTATGGTCACGGCGAAAAGAGCGTCATGATGCTTGAAGAGTTTATTAAATTACAACCGATTGAAAGATATGCTATCCGATGGCATATGGGGTTCACAGAGCCTAAAGAAAACTGGAACACTCTTGGTTCAGCTATTGAAAAATATCCAGTGATTTTAGCTCTCCATGAATCTGATCTGGAAGCCACATATCTCTTAGAGAAAGATATGAAGTCAGAATAACAACAGAGGGAGGGCAATAGCTTTCCCTCTTTTATTTATAGAAAGGAACTTGAAAATGAAACATTATAAATGCGGATTTTCCCACTGCGCACATGCTGATGGAAAAGTGGCAGAAGATGAAGCTGTAAAAATTGGCACACGATACTGGCATAAAGATTGTTACGAAGTGTCTGAAACAATCAAAGATATCAGAGAAACTTATCTGGATAAGATTAGCAGCTCTGTGGTTGTCAGTGCCTTAAACAAGATTATCAATAATATTGTTTTTGGTAAGAAACTGGAAAATAAAAAACTCACAAAAGCACAGTCAAATTTGGAAGCAGCACGATATCTGCAGTTCTGTATTGACTATGCGTTAGAGCATAAAATTCCGATAACACATGCGCCTGGATTATATTATCTGATTGATAATGTAAGAGTCAAAAAGGCATATGAGAAGAAGAATGAACTGGAAATGCAGAAAGAGATGAAAAAGCAAATGAATGTTGAAATCGAATCAAAGCCGGTTGATACAACGGTTAAACCGACTACTAATTTTTCTGCTGGTAGTGGTAATTTTGGATTCGGAAACATTCTGGGAGGCATGAATGAATAGCGAATTAGAAAAACTGTCTGACACACAAGCAGAAGCCGGGATTATTGCCACGTTGGTATATCACCCAGATTTCATTTTGCATTCCGATGTTCTTAAGGCAGGGTATTTCTATCACAAAGATAATGGTTGCTTATACTGGGCGATTGATGAATTGATTAAAGCTGGTGTAGATAATATTGATGCATTCAACATTTCAAATATGTTGCAGTCAAACAATGCAGTTAAGAAAACACTTGAAAGTGTCAATATGCCAGATATGGACGAATTCATTGAACTCTGTAGCGATGCAGCCCGTCATACGATTGCAGAATATCAGCTCTTAGTTATCAGTGTTGTAACTCTTGCATTCAAAAGAGACTTATATAAATTACTCAGTAAATTACAGAGACAAATTCTTACGCAAGAACTTGATCTGAACCAGCTCAACAAAATTGTGTACGACAATTTGGAAGAATTGACTGGAAGATATATGTTTGACAATGATTTCTTAATGTTCGGAGAAAAAGTGCCGGAACTTTGGAAAGAAGTCTGCGAGCGTAGGAATAATGACGGGACGATTGGAGTACCGTCTAAATTTCCACATCTTGCAAGGTATTTTTCATACGAAAGTGGAGAGCTTGTTATGGTTTCTGGTCGTATGAAAATGGGTAAAAGTGCATTCATGCTCAATGAGGCAATGGATAAGATTCAGAGAGGAATCCCAACAATTTACTTTGATACTGAGATGAATGACAGACTCTTTTACCTTCGTATGTTAGCGAATCTGACTGGAATAGATCAGAAAAAAATAAAGAGCGGAAATCTTTTGCCGGAAGAACAGAAGATTATTGACGATACAAATGAATGGCTTAAAAAACAGCCATTTGTACATGAGTTTATTCCAAACGCTACAAATGAGGAATTGTTTAATAAGTGCCGGATGATGAAATACAAAATGGGATTACAGTTTGTAATCTATGATTATTTCAAGAGTGCAGAAACAGACAGTAGTAATCAGTATAATGATTTGGGTGCAAAATGTGACTTTTTAAAAAACAGAATCGCCGGAGAGTTGGATGTTGCTGTTTTGGCTGGTGCGCAGCTCAATCGTGAAGATAGGGTTGCTGATTCTGATAAATTGGAAAGATATGCCAGCGTGAGTGCAAAATGGAGAAAGAAAACAGCCGATGAAATGGCTAATGATGGAAAAGAATGCGGAAATTATGCATTCCATATTGCTCTTAACAGACTTGGCGAAGGAATGTTTGAGGACGAATATATAGACTTCAAATTTTCAGGGGCACAAATGAGGATTGAAGAAGCAAAACAACATGAGGAACAGCAAGTTCCATATTAGGAGCGAAACACATGAAAGAATACAGCGATGACCTGATCGAAGAAATAAAAGAGAATATTGACATCGTTGATTTCATCGGAGAGTATGTTGACCTTACAAGAAAAGGGAAGGAATATTTTGGGAAATGCCCATTACACGATGAAAGAACTGGTTCGTTCAGTGTTACACCAAGTAAAAATATGTATTACTGCTTTGGTTGTAAAAAGGGTGGAGATGTAATTACTTTCTGCCAGGAACATTTGAATATGACATATGAGCGTGCTGTTTCATATTTGTGTGGGGTTGCTGGATTAAGTGATGAAAAGACAGAGATATCAACTACAGTTAGGTATCTCAAAAAAGCAGCCAGAAAAAAGAAAAAGCAACAATTGCCGGTAACACATCCAATTTTGGACGAAAAAATCTTAAATGATTTTGAACACCGGCGAATAACAAAATGGATTGAAGAGGGAATACCACAAAGCATCATGGAAAAATATGGTGTTCGGTATGATAAAAGAGCCAATCGTATTGTATATCCCGTATATGATAATGACGGAAATTTGATAAATGTAAAGGGGAGAACTCTTTACGATGGTTATAAAGACTTTGATCCACCGATTCCAAAATACATGAATTATTATCCAGTGGGCGATTTAGATTACCTTCAAGGATTTTGTTTTAAGAAAGATATCATACAGCAGTACAAAGAAATTATTATTTTTGAATCACTGAAATCTGTTATGAAACTCGATAGTTATGGTCAACCCAATTCAGTTTCATCAGAAACCAGTGAGCTTACAATTTTTCAGGTAAAGACGATTATTGGTCTACATTGCGATGTGGTAATTGCTTTTGATAATGACGTTTCACTTGAAAAAATATTAGAGAAAGAGACAATTCAGTTACTTATGAGATTTGTGAATGTATATGTTGTGATTGACAAAAATGGATTACTAGGGAAAGTGAGTGATAAAAATTCGCCCGTAGATAAAGGGAAAGACATTTGGGATCGTCTGTATCAAACCAAAATAAAGTTATGAGGTAAACAATGTCAGAATATAACTTTTTGATAGATAACATGATTTGGTCTTTTAGTAGACTGAATTCATTTTGCATCTGCAAATATGAATGGTATTTGCAGTATATAGAAGAGGCAGAAGGAACAAACAACTTCTATGCGGAGTTTGGAAAGTTCTGTCACAAGATTCTTGAAATGTATGCAAAAGGTGAGCTTGGCTTATTTGAACTGTCTGACTACTTTGTTGAACACTATGATGAAGAAGTAAAAGAGTTCGTATACCACAAAACCGCAGACATCAGAGAGAATTACAAACAGAAAGCAATTGAATATTTCGATAACATTGATATTGATTTCAGTAAGTATGAGATTCTTGGTATCGAAAAGAAATGTGATTTTGAAATCAATGGGTATAAATTCACTGGATATATCGACTTACTTTTAAGAGAGAAAGATACAGGAAAAATTGTTCTCATTGACCATAAATCGTCAAAATATCCCTATGGGAAGAAAGGAAAGTTACTGAAATCCGAAAAGGATAAATTTCAGCAGTACAAAAGGCAGCTATATCTTTATTCAATACAGGTATTCAATGAGTACGGTGTATTCCCAGACCGTATAGGTTGGAATTACTTTGGAGATAGAAAGTGGGATTTTCTTGATTTCAACAAAGAAGATTATGAAGAAGCTAAGAAATGGGCGATAGATACCCTGGAAGAAGTCAGAAATACAAGTGAATTCCCACCGACTGTAGATTTCTATTACTGCCACAATCTGTGTAAATTCAGAAATTCATATTGCGAATATAAGAATTACTAGGAGGTAGGTATGGACAATTATGTAGTGTATCATCTCCATAGTGATTTATCAAATGGAGTAACCAATGTAGATAGCGTTACAAAGTTTGGTGAATACATAGAGGCAGCAAAAAAATTGGGAATGAAAGCTATGGCTTTTAGCGAACACGGCAATATCTTTGAGTGGTTTCACAAAAAAGAAGCCATTGAAAATGCCGGAATGAAATATATTCATGCGGTGGAAGCCTATATAACAGAAGACAATAACTCTGACCACAAACGAACAGTATATAGTGCCATTGATTTGTTCACTTCGAGTACGGCTAAGAAAGATGTGAGAATATCTTTTGAAAATTATTACAAGAGAGAAGATGGCATGTATTTGGCAAAATGCATAGATGACGATAAGACATATCCGATAGATCCAGAAAGTATCAGAGAAGAAAAAGTTGTAAAGACGAGGGACAATTATCACTGTGTTTTAATCGCAAAAAATCATGCTGGTGTTAGAGAAATCAATAGATTGACTTCACAATCATTTTGCAGAATAGACAGTCATTTTTATTACATGCCGAGAATATATCTTGACGATTTATTGAATACTTCTGATAACGTGATAGTTACGTCTGCTTGTCTTGGTGGTATTTTATCGAAAGGTGCAGATGAAGTAAAAAAGAGATTTTTGGATTTCTGTATAAAAAATAAGCATAGGTGCTACTTGGAAATTCAGCACCATAATGTTGAAGATCAAAAAAACTATAATAAAGAATTATATGCATTAAGTAGAAAATACGGTATTCCGTTAATTGCTGGAACAGACACACATGCATTGAATGACACACATATGGAAGGTAGAAAGATTCTACAGCTCAGTAAGGGTGTTCATTTTGCAGAAGAAGACGCATGGGATTTAACATTTAAGTCTTTTGAAACGTTGTGTGAAGCATATAAGAGGCAAGATTCATTGCCAGAAGAAGTGTGGATGGAAGCCATTATGAATACAAACAGAATGGCAGATTGTGTTGAAACATTTGAGTTAGATAGGAATACAAAATATCCGAAAATATACGATCATCCACTCCAAACTTATAAGCAAAAAATCAATCAGGCATATAAGGTACATCCATATGTCCGTAAGAGGTACAAGTCGGAAGAAATCAATCCAATCATAAGAGATGAGGTTGATGTATACGAAAAAACTAAATCCATTGACTTTATGTTGCTGCAGACCTATTTGAGAGAATGGGAAACAAAACATGATATCTTTTGTGGATATGGTCGTGGATCTGTATCTGGAAGCGAAGTTGCATACATACTTGGAATTACTCAAATGGACAGTAAAAAATTTGGATTGAACTTCTTCCGTTTTATGAATCCAAGTCGTGTTACAAATGCTGATATTGATACAGATTATTCTTCCAAAGATAGAGATATCATTAAGCAATTCATTCTGAGGGATCACATGGATCTTCCGAACATTCGAGCGAGTGAGATTATCACGTTCAACACGATTGCATTGAAAGGGGCAATTAAGGACGTAGGACGGGCATTGAGAATGTCTATCGTAGAAACGTCTGCAATATCAGAAGCGGTATATCTGGAAGATGGCAAATGGATTATTGATGATGTATTCCGTGAACGATATCCAGATTTATTCAAATATGTAGATATCGTAAGTGGAACAATTGTTTCTATCGGATCACATCCGTCTGGCGTTTTGGTAAGTGATTTAAACATTGATGAAGAAGTCGGAATGTGTAGTTTGTCAACATCTGACTATCCAGTGTCCGTATTAAATATGAAAGAACTGGATGCACTTATGTATGTCAAGCTGGATATTCTTGGACTTGATAATATTGGTGTAATCAATGAAACATGTAAACTTGCCGGAATTGAACGAATGACACCAGATAATGTTGATTTGGATGATGAAGATGTGTGGAGAGATATTAGGGAAGATACGACCTTGATATTCCAGTGGGAGTCAGCTTCAGCTCAAGCATATCTTAAAAGATTCATGTCGGACGAAACTATTGCAATTGCGAAAAGTAATAACAAAGACTTTTCCTATATTAAATGGTTTTCATTTGGAAATGGTCTGCTTAGACCAGGATGTGCAAGTTTCCGTGATGATGTTGCGGAAGGTCATGTGTTGGTTACTGGATTCAAAGAGTTGGATGATTTCTTATCAACAACTTCCGGGCGAATCACCATGCAGGAAGATATCATGAAATTCTTGGTAAACTTTTGTGGTTATTCTGATGCAGAGTCAGATACAGTCCGGCGAGGAATTGCAAAGAAATATGGAACTGAAAAATTCATTGATGAAATACATGACAGATTTATAAGCTATTCCAATGAAACATACGGTGCGCCAAAAGAACAGCTTGAAGAAATCTTCCCACCAATTAAACAGGGTATTCTTGATGCAACACGATACGCTTTCTCATGGAATCATTCAGACGCTTATTCATGTGTTGGATATATATGTGGATATTTGCGATATTATTACCCATTGGAATTCTTGACAGCAGCGTTGAATACATTCGAGGGTAAAGAAGAAAAGACACTAAATATCACCAATTATACTAAGAAAAAAGGTATTAAAGTTGAGGGTGTTAAATTCCGGCATTCCACAAGTGAGTACACGTTTAATAAAGAGGAGAATGTGATTTATAAGGGAATTGCTTCTATAAAATATCTTAACTCAAAAGTAGCCGATGCTTTCCAGTCTATAAAAGATATGGAATTTCAGGACTTTATTCATTTGTTGGCTGTGGTAAAAGAAAAATCGTTGCCGGTCAATTCAAAGCAGATGAAAATTCTGATACAACTAAACTTCTTTGAAGAATTTGGAGAAGTAAAATATCTGTTGAAACAGTATGATTACTTTGATTTGCTATACGGTAAAAAACAGATGAAAAAGGATAAAGCTAATTCGCTTGGTATTCCGTATGAAATTATCAAACGTAATTCCGAAAAGGAAAGTGAAAAAACATTTACGAAAGTAAATATGATGGGTGTTTTACATGATTATATAAATGTAATGCCATATGATAGGACAACATTCGTTGATCGTGTGGGATATCAGCTTGAGAACTTAGGATATATCGACATCGTGGATAATCAGTATAAAGGATATGTAGTCGTTCTGGAAACTGAAACTAAGTATACTCCAAAAGTCAAGGTATATGCATTGGCAAATGGAAACACGTTGACAGTCAAAGTTGCCAAAAAGGACTTTAACAGAAATCCGATGCAAAAAGGTGATATTATACATATCACCAACCAAAAGAAAAAAGCAAGGATGAAAATGTCGGCAGAAGGAAAGTTTGTGCCAGTTGAAGGTGAATTTGACTGGTGGGCTACAAAATATGAAATGGTAGGTAAGTAAAAATGATGTTAGGAAAGTATAAGTATACTGAAGCCGAAGAAAAAGAGCTTCTATCATCAATTGTCATTCTGGTTGATACGAAAGAAAAGGTCAACAACCATATCACTGATTACTTCGATGCTCACGGTATTCCGTATAAGAAGAAAGCATTGCAGAATGGCGATTACAGTTTTTACGTTCCAAAAAATGAGAAGTTATCAATTATGAGAGATACCTATTTCAATGATGAAATATTCATTGAGAGAAAGGCGAATCTTGAAGAGTTGTCTGCAAATCTCTCAGCCGAAAGAGCTAGATTTGAAAAAGAAATGGCAACGGCAAAAGCGAAGAAGAAGTATTTGCTTATTGAAAATGCAGGATATGAAGATGTGGTAAATGGAAATTATGACACTCAGTACAATAAGAAAAGTTATCTTGGAAGTATTCATAGTTTTAACCACAAATATGATCTTCAGATCGTTTTCATGAAGGAACGTGCATACACTCCAATTTATATTTATGGGGTTATGCAGTATTATTTGAGAGGTCAAATTAGATAGTACAAAAACAAACAATAATAAAGTGGGTGCGTAAAGTGCCCACTTATAGGAGGGAAAATGTCAAGACAAGATGATTTAAAAGAGATACGAGAACTAACCATTAAATTAAATCAATGGTGTTATGAGTATTATGCACTCTCAAAGCCGTCTGTTTCTAATGATGTGTTCGATCAAAATTTTGATCGGCTCAAATATTTAGAAGATAAAACAGGGTTCTTTTTCTCTGGTAGTCCAGTAAGAACCGTTGGATTCAGAGTAAGTTCGGAACTTCCTAAAATTAAACACAGTTCTCCATTGTTGAGCCTGGATAAGACGAAAGATAGAAAGGTTGCAATGGATTTTACTAAAAATCGGGAAGCACTTCTTATGTATAAGCTGGATGGATTAACAATTTGCCTGGAATATGAAGATGGTAAATTGGTGAGAGCAGCAACAAGAGGAAACGGCGAAGAAGGAAGCATTATTACCGATAATGCAAAAACGTTTGTAAATGTGCCACTTCAAATAGAGTATGAAGGGTACTTAAAAGTTACTGGCGAAGGAATCATTCATAGAGATGATTTTGAAGCCATAAATGCTCAGATTCCTAATGCGGATGACAGATATAAGACACCACGAAATTTGGCAAGCGGATCAGTGCAACAACTTGATTCAGGTGTTTGTGCAAAGAGAAAAGTATATTTTTACGCGTTCAATGTTCTTGAAGGATTAGAAGAAATCAATTCTCTGAATGGTAGATTGACACGGATTAAAGAGTTTGGCTTCGATGTGTGCAAATACAGAATGTTCAACCCAAAAGATATTGAATTTGAAACATTTGACTCTGTGATGGATAGCATGGTAATGGAAGCTCAAAAAGAGAACATACCCATTGATGGTCTTGTTGTTATGTATGACGATATTGAGTATGGAAAGAAACAGGGCAGAACAGGACACCATTATAGAAATGGTATCGCATTCAAATTTAAGGAAGAAGAGGAAGAGAGTGTAATCCATAGCATTGATTGGCAAGTTGGAAGAACAGGAAAGATTACGCCGGTTGCAGTTTTCGATACAGTTATTCTTGATGGTACAGACGTTAGTAGAGCATCATTACACAATCTCAGCATCATTAAAGAACTTGGAATTAAAAATGGTGCAAAAGTAACTATTGTCAAGAAGAATGAAATCATACCGCAAATAATAAAAGCCACTGGTGGAACAGAAGATTTTGAAGTGCCAAAAGTATGCCCTATTTGTGGAGGTACTACAACTCAGTGTTCAGATGGTGGAAGCGTATCATTATATTGCAGAAACATTGATTGTGCAGCACAAAATATTAGAAAGATTGCTTATTTTGCATCAAAAGAATGTATGAACATAGATGGTCTTTCTGAAAAAACGGTAGAAAAATTCATTGATGCCGGGATTATCAAGAATATTTTAGATATCTACAAACTGGAAAACCACCATGATGAAATCGTTGGTTTTGAAGGTATGGGAGAAAAATCATTTGCAAAATTACTTTCTGCCATTGAGAAGAGTAAAAATGTGAAATTGGAAAATTTCATTGCCGGACTTGGAATACAGAATATTGCATTAAGCAAAGCAAAGATTATTAGCAGACGGTTTGACGGTGACTGGGATTCATTTGAAAATGCGTTGAAATCAAGATTTGACTTTACAGAATTGGAGTCATTTGGAACAGAAGTAAATAAGTGTATCTATGAGTTTTTCGATAATGTATTTTTAAAGAACGATATGTATTCCGAGTTGGTATCGTATATGCATTTTGTAAAAGAAGAGAAAAGTTCCGATATCTTTGCCGGAAATATCTTTGTAATTACTGGTAGCCTTAATATCTTCTCAAACAGAAAAGAGCTACAAGAAAAGATCGAATCACTTGGAGGAAAGGTAGCTGGTGGAGTTTCAAAGAAAACAACGTATTTAATCAATAATGATATTGAAAGTTCTTCGAGTAAGAATCGTGATGCTAAAAAGAATAATGTGCCGATTATTACAGAAGAAGAATTTTTAAATATGATAAACAAATAATAATAAAGGAGAGGTAATATGAAGATTGTAGAATTAGAAATCAACATTATGGCAGTACCACAGGGATATTACTTAGCACAAGGAATTTCCAGAGATCTCAATTTTAAGGTTGGTCTTCCGGCAGCATTTGAGAAGACATACAATCTGAAAGAAAAGTTGACTGATAAGTACGATGAGATTGAGTGTGGAGAAACATATCTTATTGATAATGTTTATTCTCTGGTTGTAAAAGATAGCAGCTATGACAGCCCGGATAGAGATCTTCTTATGGAAGCACTTGTTAATCTGAGAGATCAGATGGAAGAAAACAAGACTACAAAACTTGCTATTCCACGACTTTGTTGCGGTAGAGGTGGGCTTGACTGGGATGATGTGAAAGCAATGATTGGATTTGTTTTCGGAGATGCGGATATCCAGATTCTTGTTTGTGTACAGTAGGAGGTAACTATGGAAGAGAAATCACCAGTTTACCTTGTTATGGTAACAACAAACAATAATAATAAATATTATCGCATGATTCCGCATGGTGATACTTTCGAGGCTGAATATGGTCGTGTTGGCGCAAGTTGCCAGCACGCATCCTATTCAATGTCACAGTGGAATAAGAAGTACAATGAGAAAATTAAAAAAGGATATGTGGATCAGACACATCTTGTACAGGATTTGATTCAGAAAGAAAAACCAAGAGGAAAAGACGGTTATAAAGAAATTGAAAATAAAGTAATTGCAGAAATCGTTCAAAGACTTCAAGATATGGCTCATCAGAAAATCCAGGCGAACTATAAGGTTTCATCTCAGCAAGTAACACAAGCTATGGTGGACGAAGCACAGAAGGTAATTGATAAGCTCATGCAGCGAGAAGAAGTAGAGGACTTCAATAATACTCTGTTAGAGTTGTTTAGTGTAATTCCACGAAAAATGGGAAATGTTAATGATTATCTTTCCAGAAGCAAAGAAGATTTCGCACGCATTCTTAAAGATGAACAGGATCTACTTGATGTAATGAGAGGTCAGGTTGTTACACATACAGTACAGGATGAGCCAGACACCGATGATGTGGAAGAGAAGCAAGAAACCATTATTGAAGCAATGGGGCTTGAATTTGAGGAAGCAACAGAAGACGATGTGCGAATGATTAAGAGTCTGCTTGGAGATTGTCGAGATAAATTCTATAGAGCATGGCGTGTCAAGAATATTAAGACACAAAAACGATTTGATGAGTTTGTCAACAAAGAACATATTTCAAAAACTAAGCTGTTATGGCATGGAAGTAGAAATGAGAACTGGTGGTCAATCATCAATACTGGTCTTGTTTTACGTCCGACAAATGCGGTTATTACAGGGAAGATGTTTGGATTTGGTATTTATTATGCCCCAAAAGCAAGAAAATCGTTAGGTTATACATCTTTGAGCGGATCATACTGGGCGAGAGGAAATTCAAATTCGGCGTTTATGGCACTTATGGATGTGGCATATGGAAAGCCATATGATGTACATTCTTTTGACAGTAAATATTATGATTTCAATTATGAACGATTACAGAAAACATGCCCAGGTGCGAATTGCTTACATGCTCATGCTGGTAGTATGTTGAGAAATGATGAAATCATCGTATATAAAGAAGACCAGTGTACAATCAAATATTTAGTTGAACTGAGATAAGGAGAAATGATTATGGTAGTAAAAAATTGTAGAGAATGTGAACACACAAATAATTGCAGATCATATTATAGCGGACTCGGCTGTAAAAAGCGTGATGAAATTCTTAAACATATTGCAGAGCTAGAAGCTGAAAAGAAAGAAGGTAAAGCAAATGATTAAAATAGGATTGGCTTTAATTGGTGTAGTGGTAGTTGTAGGTTTGTATTCTTGTGTTGTGGCTGGCAAAAATTCAGACAATGCGATGCATGATTACTTTGAAAAATATAAATAAAATATGTTTTTTATTGTGTTGAGAAATATCCCCACTTTTAGTTGATGTATTACCGTTATTTGGGTATAATTTCCCATTTTCAATAGTATTCTCTGCCATAATATGATCTATTCCTCCACTATTTAAGCGCATTTGTATGAATTTATCTTAGAACCGCCGATATTTAGCTGATTTGCGGTATAAGATAAAAAACATATTCACACAGAAAGTAGTTTGAAATTACTTCAAGCACTTCCTTTGGATTTGAAGATTGCGAAGACTCAGAATAGAATCAGAGAGTGGTATAATTATTATGGTGGAGAAGTATATGTAAGTTTTTCTGGTGGAAAAGACAGTACAGTATTATTGGATATTGTAAGAGGATTATACCCAGATATAGATGCGGTATATGTAGACACTGGACTTGAATATCCAGAATTGAGAGATTTTGTGAAAACGATTGATAATGTCACATGGTTAAAACCAAAAAAGAATTTCAAGAGTGTTATTCAAGAATATGGATATCCAATCGTCAGTAAAGAAGTGGCAAATAAGGTTCATGGTGCGAAACCTGGAAATACAAGGTGGCAGCAACTTCATGGTACATACATTGATAATAATACCGGCAAGTTATCTACGCATTATAATTATAAGAAATGGGAGTATCTGCTTGATGCTGACTTTAAGATATCAGATCGGTGTTGTGCAGTTATGAAAAAACGCCCATCTCTACAATATGAGAAGCAAACTGGTAAGAAACCAATCTTGGGACTCATGGCAGCAGAAAGTCAAAAGAGAAAAACAGATTATATGAAAACTGGTTGCAATGCTTTTGAGAAAGAGCGTCCACAGAGTCAACCTATGGGATTTTGGACTGAACAAGACGTTTTACAATATCTGTATGAAAAGAAAATTCCATATGCATCAGTCTATGGTGATATAGTATTGAAAGATGGAAAATATCGCACGACTGGATGTAACAGAACTGGCTGTATTTTTTGTGGCTTTGGCTGCCACCTCGAAAAAGAACCAAACAGATTCCAAATGTTAAAACAGACACACCCGAAATTATGGGAGTATTGTATGAAACCGATTGAATCTGGTGGTTTGGGAATGAGAAATGTAATGGAATATATTAGTGTTCCTATAGAATAAACAAGCAAAAATAAATGTTGACATTTACAAGAATAATGATATAATGTAAAAGAAAAGTGAATAGAGTCTATTTTTCTTTTATGTTATAAACAAACAATAATAAAGGAAACAGCCAATAATGAAAAGAGAGGTATCTGTAAATGAATACAAGAAATAGAGCTTGGCGAAGAAAGAAAAACTTTTCAAAAGGTCGTAGAAAGAAACATATTGCGATGGCGGTTTGCCGGAACTGGTGGTATGAACATGACGGGCAGTATATTAAGGGCAAAATCCATTGTTCATGTCCTTCATGTAGTCCAAAGACGAATAATCATGGACATGGAGCTGCAAGAAACTACACACATTCAGACCTTGCAAAAGTAGAATCTATGCAGTGTAAAGTTTCGGAATACAAGAATGGAGAAGAATGCTATGAAAATGATTAACACCAGTGAGTGTGAAAAATGTAAGCATGGAACTGTAGATGACACAAACAAAGCAAGAGTAAAAGTGCATTGTGATATCAAGAATAAGGATTATATCTATGGTGCATGTATTCCATGCGAAGATAAGGAGAACAAGTAGTGGAAGTATTGAAAGTAAGAAAAGGAGAAATCCTTGAAGCGGAAACTGATATTGAATATAAAAATAGTCTTGGTCAGGAAGCGGAGATTTCCAAAGGCGAAAAATCAGTTATTGGCTTTGACGGATTGATTCACTGTCTGAAGAAAAGGGTTGTTATCGTGCCGGACGATACAATGGAAGTAAGCGGATATTCGGCAACTGGATTATCTGAGTTTCTTACAGCTTGGCTTGATAAGAGCCTTGATCTGGAAAAGAATCTTGATAAATCAGAACATTCACTTGACGATGTGAGAGCATCTATTGAAATGGCACTTGTTGAAATTGGTATGGAGGCAGGAAATGGCGAAGTTGAGAAAGAAGATTAAAATTGGCGATGGCTGCATGACAGCAATCTTAATCGCTCTGTTGTTTGTAGTGATATATGCAGTTAGTTGGATTTGCACTTGTGGGATTATCAAGCTCATTACAATGTGCTTTGGTCTGACATTTTCATGGGCGATTGCAACAGGAATTTGGTTGGTCATTCTGTTATTGAAGGGTATTTTCAACGTAACAGTGAGGAATGAAAATAAACCGACAAGAAGATATTAAAGGAGAAGAGCAATGGCTATTATTGGTGCGATTTTAGGAGATATTGCAGGATCAAAATGGGAATTCAACAGACCAAAGGATTTGGATTATGAACATATTGAGTTATTCCAGGATGACAGTTGCTACACGGATGATACTGTTTTGTCGGTAGCCACAAAGTATGCTCTTAAAAATGGCGTATCATTTAAGGACGCATATAACGAATTTGGCAATGATTACATTGATTGTGGATATGGTGACAGATTCTTTGAGTGGTTGATTTTTAAAAGCAAGAAACCATATAAGAGTTGTGGAAACGGATCTGCAATGAGAGTATCGCCGGTTGTTGATTTTGCAAAAAGTCGTGAGGATATCATCAAATATGCCACTATGTCAGCAGAGTGTACTCACAATCACCAGGAAGGAATTAAGGGTGCAGTTGTAACGGCTATGTGTGGTTGGATGGCGAAAAATGGTGCATCTAAAAAGGAAATCGAAGAGTATGCAAGTCGTGAATATCCGGCTGGAAGTTACTATAAATACCCAGTTTCAATGTCAATCAAAGAACTGAAAGAAGTATATAAATGGGACGAAACCTGTCAAGGCAGTGTTCCAGCAGCAATCAGATGTTTTCTTGACAGTGAAGATTATGAAAGTTTCATCAGAAATGTACTGAGCTTCAAGTGCGACTCAGATACGTTAGGAGCTATCGGCGGTGGTATTGCCGAAGAGTTCTACAAAGGTACTGGATTTAACAACGATGAGTTGCTGAAAAAGTATCTTGATGAAAGATTATATGGAATTGTGAAGGAGAGCAAATAATGGATTTAAGAGAAATGGAATTAAGAGATACTGTAGAAATGATGAATAGTGCTGACTACAAGGAAAGATTCAAAGCGGAATACTATCAGACAGCTATTCGTTATGAAAAGCTGAAAACAATGGTAGATAAGTACAATAACGGCACACTGGAATTCAAACCAACGTGCCCTATGAGTATCTATGATATTCAGCTTAGAGCCATGCGTGATTATCTGACTATCCTTGAAGCTAGAGCAGCTATTGAAGGAGTAGAGTTAGATAGATAATGCAACAGAAAAACAGTTCATAGATCATCCAGATATGAATGGATTCTGTGATAAATGCAAAAATCATTATCTTTTAGATGGTGACGAATCAAGATGCAGCAGCATCAGTCTTGGAAGAAGTTCAGCAATGTGTTGTCAGATTTCAAGATGTGGCAAATACGAAGAGAAGAAATAAAAAATCTTTTTTATCTGACTAACTGAAAACGCCTAAATAGCGGTGTTCCAGAATTGTCAGATATAAAGATTTATGTAAAAAGATATAAAATAATATACGAAAGGCTTATAAATCAATGGGTTTTAATGAAGTAAATAAAAAAGATTTTCAACAGGGTTTAAACGTGTTGAGTTTGTTTGACGGAATTAGTTGTGGAATGGTTGCTCTGGAAAGAGCCGGTATTCCAGTAAAAAGATATGTGGCATATGAGATTGAGAAAAATGCAATTAAAATAAGCCAAAAGAACTATCCACAGATTGAACAATGTGGAGATGTGAGAACGGCAGATTTCAGCCAGTATGAAGGTTTTGATTTGTTGATTGGTGGGAGTCCTTGCCAGGATTTATCAAACTACAAATATGATCGTGGTGAGGTAAAAGGGCTTGATGGAGAGAAGAGTGGTTTATTTTACTACTATGTCAAGGCTTTAAAAGAGGTAAAACCTAAATATTTTCTGCTTGAAAATGTTGCAAGTATGGAAAAGAAATGGGCAGATGTGATATCAGAAGAATTAGGTGTAGAACCAATAATGATTAACTCAGCTCTTGTATGTGCAGCAGAACGAAAACGTTTGTACTGGACGAATATACCGAATATCGAACAGCCAGAAGATAAAGGAATTGTACTAAAAGATATTGTCATTCCAGCGAATGAAATAGCAGATAAGTATTGGTATACAAAATATCCGATAACAGTTCATGATGGCGATGTAAAGGTAAAGGCTACCATTCACTTAAATAGCCATAGACAGGCGAAAGAAGTATATGGATTGAACCATAAATGTAATACATTACTTTGTGATGGGAATGGCGGTAATCTGGCAAAGAAAGTGTATCAGGATAATAGAGTTAGAAGATTAACACCTCTTGAATACGAACGATTACAGACTTTACCAGATCATTATACGGATTGTGTAGCAGATAGCAGAAGATATACAGCAATAGGAAATGGGTGGACAGTTGATGTCATAGCCCATATTTTAAAACACATAAACAAGCAATAATAAACGGCATGATAAAAGTGAGTTTTTATTTTGTTCTTCTGAATTCATTGGTTTTATTACCTCCGTGAATATTTCTTATGTTAAAAATAGATATTTTTATATGTATTCGTTTCTGAAATAAGCAATATAAGCTGATTTTAGCAGTCATGATAAAAACTCACTTCAAAAAGGATTAACAGTATTGAGCCTTTTTGATGGGATCAGTTGTGGATATGAAGCATTAAACAGAGCAGGGATAAAAGTCAATGCTTATTACGCAAGCGAAATCAATGCTACTTCCATAGCGATTTCAAAATATAATCATCCAGATATCATTCAAATTGGAGATGTAAGAGATATAGACATATCTAAGCTACCACAAATTGATATTTTGATTGGAGGTAGCCCATGTCAGAATTTTTCATTTAGTGGGACAGGCAAAGGGGCGGTTACAATTGAAGGAATTGAAGTGACTACTCTTGAACAATATTTGGAATTAAAAAATCAGGGATTTGAGTTTGAAGGGTATTCTTACTTGTTTTGGGAATATGTAAGAATTTTACAAGAAGTACAGCCGAAATATTTCCTTTTGGAAAATGTGAAAATGGCAGAGAAATGGAGAAATATAATTACAAAAACGCTAGGGTATAATCCTATTCTGATTAACTCAAATTTATTATCTGCACAAAATAGACCTAGATTATATTGGTCTAATATAACAGATATTAAACAGCCAAAAGACAAAGGAATATACATCAAAGATGTTCTGCAAGATACATATTCACCAAAGGAAATGTTGAGCGAAAAAATACTTAATAGGTTTCAGCCATTGAAAAGTACATATTGTGTTGGAACAACAAAGCCAAAGTTCAGAACAATTGGTCAAAGGGATTATGTATTTGGAGATGACAATAAAATGGGTTGTCTCGTTGCTACAGATTATAAGCAGCCGAAACAGGTTTTACATAATGGAGTATTGAGAAAAATTAGTCCAATCGAAGCTGAAAGATTTCAGACTCTCGAAGATGATTATACGAAATATGGGTTATTTGAAAATGAAGTAAAAGAAGTTTCAAATACAAAAAGATTTGAAGCGATTGGAAACGGTTGGACTGTCGATATTATTGCTTATATCCTCAAACATATTAAATAGGAAGGAACGCAAAATGACGTATGAATTTATCTGCCCTAATTGTGGGCGAAAAGAAAATATTACAATGCCGATCACTCAATACACATCAGAAGGTCATTTATGCCCAGGGTGTAATACAGAAATGCAGAGAGATGTTTCAACTATGGGATGTATGAGTATTGATAAGACCGGCGATTTTTATCGGCGTGTAAATTAGAAAAGTGAAATAGGAGGACTGGCAAAATGTACGACAAAAGTAAACGGAGAAAAAGAAGACACAACACTAGAAGATGTAAAAGAAAATTGAAGAAAATGTATAACAATGGATATGGAGCTGTGTGTGAATTCGATGAAGATAGCAGAGGTCGTACAGTTGCCACACCATATTATTGCCGGTGCTATAGAAGCAAAATGTCTTCATACTGCAAGAAACTCACAAATCGAAAAGTAAGACGTTATAAAGGTGAAATTCATAAGGGTGGTAATTACAGAAGAGTATTCGATATGTGGTGGGAATTAGATTAGGAGGTTAAAATGGAAGTTCGTGAATTTTTGGAATCATTAGGTATGGATCTGAAGAAACCAATTGCACAAGACATTTATGATGGGCAAGGAATAATACTTGGTGAATATGAAAGGTTCTTAGAATCGCAAACATCAATGGCTGCTGCAATGAGTTTAGCTGAAGTGTATGCAAATTGCAATAATGCTTATGATGAAATGAATAACGATAGGAAAATTAAGTTGCTTAAAAAGAGCATTAAGCATTGTAGAAATCCACTTGAAAAGAAAGGGTTGGAAAAACAGTTAAATAAAGCATACAAAGAAAGGAAAAAGCAAAAGCATGAAAAATAATAAAGCAATAGAATTGACAATAACACCTAATTATGTTTCTGACTGGGATTTCTGTAATGCCGTAAGAGAACTTATCCAGAATGGAATTGACCAGGAAACTCTTGATTCAGAAAATGCGTTTGATATTTCATATGATGAGGAAGAAAAGACATTACAGTTATGTAGTCCGAAGTCATCTCTTGAAATCAATACATTATTACTTGGTTGTAGTACAAAGACAGATAATTCAGATACAGTCGGTCAGTTTGGTGAGGGTTATAAAATCGCAGCTCTTGTATTAAACAGAATCGGCAAAACATTCACCGTATACAACAACAGTAAAAACGAAATCTGGATATCTAGTTTTGAGAAATCAAAGGTATTTGGAGAGCCGGTACTGACATTCAAAATCTTCGACAATATTACAGAAAATGAAGGACTTATCATTGAAATTGAGAATGTAGAGTCTGAGGAATACAAAGAACTTTTCAATGTTTGGTTAGATATGCCGGGGAGCGAACAGCACGAAAAGATTGAAACAACATATGGGTGGATATTTACAGATAAAGATATGCAAGGAAAAGTATTTGTAAATGGACTTGCAATTGAGAGCAAAAGCGATAAGCACTTTGGCTATAATTTTAAGCCGAAATATATTACCCTTGAACGTGATCGCAAGAGTTGTAACAGTTGGGATATGAGTAGAGTTACGGCTGATATGATTTGCGAAGCTCTTAATTCCGGCACACTCAATATCAAAGAGGTTATTAAGATTGCGAAAGAAGGAAGATTCTCTGATATAAATAATCTTCAGTATAAAACATGGGACAGCAATGTTCAGAAAATAGGGCAAATGTTTGTTGATGAATTTGATGAAGAATACAGCGATGCAATTCCAGTAAGTTGCCAGTCTGATTTTGACCATGTAAAAGAAATGGGTGGAAAACCTGTTATCGTGCCATATGAAATCGCTCAGATTGTGTCTGATATCACGAAAGAGCGAATTGATAAACTGGCAGAAAACATATGGGGCAGTGGATTCACAACAAAAGAAAAACTGCAGCAGTGGCGTGATTTTTATAAAGACGAAATTTCCGAAGAAGCTATAAGACATTTCAACCAGATCATCGAAGAATTAAATTAGGAGGAACTATGGAACTTACACCTGAACTGAAACGCCGATTTTGCAAAAATTGTAATATTCCAATCTCAATTTTTGTAGAGCCATTTTTCACGGATCGTATCAAATTATTCTCTATGTATTATAACACGATAGAAGAATTGCAGAAATTCGTGAAATCAATTGAACCGTATAATTGTGAACAGGATTATTATGAGCATTACAATAAGACAAAAGATGCAGCTATCAATTTTATCAAAGGTACAGAAGGATATGAAAAATTCAACAACATGGATATGAAAGAAATTTCAAAAGCTATCTCAGAAATTCACATTCCTTCGTCTGATATCTATAAGCCGACAAACGATGGAAAAAGATTTATCAATATTGATATGAAGAAAGCAAATTTCCATTCGTTGAAAGCATTTGCGCCAGATATTTTTGATAATGCCGATACTTGGGAAGACTTTATGCGGAAGTTTACCGATGATGAGCATATTATCGGAAGTAAATATGTGAGACAAGTGATTCTTGGAAATTGCAACCCAAAACGGCACATTACATATGAAAAATATTTGATGCATTTTATCATTCTTTCTTTGGCTGAAATTGTTTCGCTGGAAGATATCGTATGCTTTTCTAATGATGAAGTTGTTATTAAAACAGACGATAATAAAAAATATGATGTAAATGCAATTGAAAAATGCGTGAAAAATTCATACTTTGGGCAGCATATTCCATTCAAAGTGGAAGAATTTAAGCTGGACTATCTGGGAGAAGGTATCGGATATATCAAACGATATGATGACGAGAAGTTTAAGTTGAAATGTGTTGACAACGATTATTTTCCGATGATTCTGAGATTGGTGCAGTCCGGCTATGTAATACTCAATGATTTGTTCTTTGTGCATAAAGGCGTATTGGCAAGATTTAATGATGTGCCTAAAAATATCCGTAAAGCATTTAACTATGATGGAGGTGCGATTATAGAGTGGTAATGGGAGAAGGTAGAATGACAAAAGAAGAGATGAAAGAATATCTGATGTCAACAGGACTATACGAGAATACAGACACGGATATGTTCTATGAAGAAGGAATGATGTCATCAGACGAAGTAGTTTCGGTAAGAGATATCACAGAAAGATTCATTAGTGTTGATAAAGAATTTGCTGGAAAACCGTGGAATATTCTGCAGATTCTAACAAATATCCGTATGGTTGGTGCTGTAGAAAACAAAAATACGGAAAGAGGAAAATTAGAAAAACTCTTAGAGTGGATTACAAAAGAAGAGGATCAGAGAGCGGAATTCGCATCAAAGAGCTTTGAAAAAGGTAGTGTTTTGGGTATGAACATTCATAATGCGGAAGCATCAGAGTGTACAAAAATCCGCTGGATAATTGAAGATATGTTAAATAGCGAAAGAAACGAACAAATGGGATTTAATGAAGCGTATGTACTGATGAAACGTGGTGCAAAAATCAAACGTCCCGACTGGACAGGCTATTGGTATTGGTCTGAAGAATATAAAACGATTATGATTCATTGTCAAGACGGGCAAGAGTTGGATATCAGGAGTACAGAAAATGTAGGATTCACAATGGATAATATCTGCCAGAATGATTGGATTGAGGTGAAATAGATGGAACAGAAATGTGAAAACTGTAGATTCTTTTGCAAGCTCAATCTATTTGCAAGATATGTCGGGACAGTAGGTGGTATAGGATGTGTGTCTGGTTGGAGAGTAGAAAAAATGCATTCAAAATTTCAAGAGTCATGCGGATGTAATGTATTTCTAACAGATAGTGGCATAGTCAATGAGACACTACCACATGATGTATGTGAACTCTTTAAGCCAAAAGAAACGGAGGAACATGATTATGTCAAGAAATAAATATCCTGGATATTGCTATTGCTGCGGAGAATATGTAAAGCCGGGATTCGGGCATTATGAAAAGACACGGGGCAAAAACATGTATCGACAATATGGAAAGTGGCGTATTAAATGCGTGAAATGCGCAAGCGGAAGAACTGTACATGATACAGATAAAGAAGTATTACGTGTACAAAACGGGTAAATTAAAAACTGGTTTTATCCTTTTGGCGGTTTCTTCCCATGTTTCAAAATTAAAATCAGTATAATCGGGGCAATTTGAATGTTTTTTAAAGGTAACGGATAGGTCATCAGCAATCATTACTTTATATAAATACTTCAAGTTGCCCTTTTTATCATATGCTTTTACAATTGAGTTATCTAACCAAAAAGTACCAGGATATATTTCATAATCGAAACCGTTTTCTTTCCACATTTTTATTAAATCTTCATATATAGGTTGCATATTTTCCTCCAATAAAACCAGTTTTTCAAAAGAAGGAACAGGAAAGCATCAAACTTATAAATGAGACAATAGAGAAGTATAGTGGGTACATTCCATATGTGCTGCAATCAACTGGAAAGGATAGTATTGTGACTGAACATTTGTGTAGATTAAGCAATCACACGGTCAAAACAGTTTTCAATAATACCACCTTAGATTGTGCAGATACATATAAAATTGTCAATAAGCATAAAAATGACTGGATTATCACAACACCGCCGGAAGGATTCTATCAATATGTAGAGCGTGAAAACTTTATTCCTACTAGATTTAGTAGAGCATGTTGTTCACTATTTAAAGAAGGAAATCATATAAATCATTTTGACAATGTAGAAAAAGCTATATGGATTATGGGTGTGAGAAATGATGAAAGTAATGCCAGATCAAACAGACAAGATATTGAACATAATCCTAAATGGGGAGATAGAAACTGGATCGGGTTACTTCCTATTAGAAAGTGGACTGAATTGGAAATATGGTGCTATATCATTTTAAATAATCTTGAAGTAAATCCTAAATACAAAAAAGGATATAAAAGAGTAGGCTGCGCAATAGCATGTCCGTATAGCGGTAAATCAACATGGTATCTTGATAAACATTTCTATCCCAAAATGTATGATCGTTGGCATCGGATTCTTACAAAAGATTTCATTGAACATGGGAAATGGTGTACCCTGAATTGTACACTAAAAGAATATCAACACTATTGGAATGGTGGAGTGGTAAGAGAACAACCAACAAAAGAAGTAATCGAAGAATTTATGCAATACAAAAGCATCGACAGCTATGAAATTGCCGAAAAATACTTCAACAAGAAATGTACATGTTGTGGCAAAAATATAAGAAACAAAGATACAATAGCCATGAACCTAAAAATGCATGGGCGAAATATAATTCGGTTCATGTGTAAAAAATGTCTGATGAAAGAACTTCATATTGATGCGAAAAAATGGAACGAATACATAAGACAGTTTAAATCTCAAGGGTGTTCTCTATTTTAAATAAAAATGGGCGCAATGCCCATTTTTATATATAAATTTCTAAAATATTTCTAAAATGACTTGACAACCACCAGAAAAAGTATATAATAAAAATATAAACAAACAATAATAAACGAAAGGAGTAAACATGATAAGAATTGAAAGCAATAAAACACTTCTTACTGATAAAGAGCTTACAGATATCAAGAAAAGTTCATACGATCAAGGTGTCATTGATGGAGTGAAGTTAGGTACTGGTGCTGTATTGAAAAACATAAATGCACTGAATCCAGAAGACATCGAGGATTTCAACAAAAGGAAGAAAGAAATAATCGACTTCTGTTTGAATGTAATAGCGGTCGAAGGAAAAGGAGCGAAACAGAAAATTGGAAAGAATGGCAATAACTAAACATGCAATGACTCGCTATGCCGAAAGAATTGCCGGAAGAGATGAGTTAATTGACATCAATATTTACATAGCTCAAAATGAGGACAAAATTATTGATGATATTAACAAGATGTGCGAACACTCAGAACTGATTTACACGGGAAAAGTTGGAAACCGTGACAATAACCCAGTTAATGTATACTTATCAGGAACATGGATTATTTTGACTGACTTAACAGAGTCAAAGGTTATTACTCTGTATAAAGTAGAATTGTATGTTGGTGAAGAATTCAACAAACAGTTTATTCAGAAGAATCTTGATAAGCTGGCAGAAGACAAGAAAATTCTGGAAGCCAAACGTGCAGAAATCGCAGAGGAAAAATCTGCATATCAAGAAATCATTAAAAGCAATGAGGATCTGATTAACGAATATCGTGGTACAATCAAAATGCTTGAAAGAAATAACGCAGACTACAAGGATGCCATTGAAAGCATGGATGCTAGGTGTTCAAAAGCGGAGCTTGCGGTTAAACGGGATATTGAAGCTCTCGTAATGAGAAGAGAGTTTTAAAATTTGCTATAATCAAGCAATAATAAATGAAAGGAAATACAATGTATAAACAAGTAATTGTAGTAAACAAGAGTTTAAACATGAGTCCAGGAAAACTGGGAGCTATGGTAGCACACGGAGCTACCTCATTCTTTTGTGAGTGGTTCAAGAGAAATGTTGTCACTTCAAATGAAACCTACAATGACTACCTAATCAATCCAAATGCAAGAGTTAATAAGGAACTTTTTGCTCAATGGATTAGTGGTAGTTTTACTAAGATTGTGCTTGAAGTGGAAGACGATGCAGCAATGAAAGCAATCATTGAAAAGGCACATGAATATGGAATGGTCAACAGACAGGATTTCTTCAATATTGTAGATGAATCAACAGAATTTCTTGATATTCCACAGTGGGCGGTAATTGCATTTAAACCTATGGAAGCAGAAAAGATTGATCCGATTACGGGCGAATTAAATTTATACGGTTACGAAGAAAAAATGTCGATGGAATGGGAGAATTGATATGTTTGATTTTTTCAAGAAGAAAACTATAGAAGAGAAAATGGACATTATTAAAACTTCATATGAAAAACAACAAGAATCTATGGTGGAGTCAAAAAGTCCAGATGAAAAATATATCTGGGTAGAAGGTTTCAAAGGCACGCAAGAGAATATGTGTTGTACGGTTACATATCCAAAAATGTGTGGATTTAGTGTCAATCACGAAAGAAAGACAGAACAGTACGAACTCAATGTGCCAAAGATATTAGAAGGTAATCCAGCAGTCGGTAGAAATGGTTTCCATTTCTGCAAAGATTTAGACGATGTTTTCCGATATTACCCATTTGATTTTCACAATAGATTTTTCAAAGTAAAAGCCCTTGTGAAAAAGGAAGAATATGATAATAGACTTTTTGCAGCTTTAGCAGCAAAAGAAATTATTTTGTATGAAGAAGTTTTCCCGGAATATGAAGAAGTGAAACAATATCTTAAATGCACCTCAAAAAGATATCACGAACCATATCAGTTTACCGAAGAAGACTTTAATGGCGCAAAAGAAATGGGCAAAGAGGTGTATTTTAAAAATAAGTTTATCACTGCATTGGTCAAATTAGGTCACTCACATTTATTATCAGAATTGGTAGTAGAACAGTGTTCTTGTGATGTTGCATACATGAAACACATTATAGATGTTGCCACTGCATTGAAAGACGAAGAGGTTTCGAGAGATATGACTGCCTATATACTCTTAGGAGGCATACATGAAGTTAAGTGAAATAGATGATTGTAGCATTTGCCCATTACCAGGCGAAGGTCTTTGTCCTGGCGGTATGGTTTGCTATGGTGGAGAACCAATCGAACCCCCCTGTACAAGTTGGGATGGAGATGAAGATGTCGAAGACTATATTGAGTCAGTACATGCCAGTATCTTAGAAAGAGAAGAATATGAAGATCGTTTGCGAGAAGAAAGAGAAAAGAAGAAACGAAAAAATGAAATCGCCAAGCGGAAACGCCAATATTTGAATATTTATTGTTACTCAGAGAAACATGATGTTAAGTCATTGAAAAAGCAGATAAAGAGCTATGAAAGTATTGAACGATTTGCAGACTCTATGGCAGTAGCATTTAATATAACGAATGAAATGTTCAGATATCCAGAAAGGAAAGAAGTTAATCCAGAGATCACAGAAAAATTGAAGTCTCTCCGGGAGCAACTAAAAAAGGCAGAACAGAAGTTAAAGGATAAGCAGAAAGAATGTAGAAATACAGAAAAATATAAATCTATAGGGAAGGAACAGGAAGATGAAGAAAAATATTAAGAAAATCGTAGGCGTTATTGCTTGCGTGACGTTACTGTGTGCAATGACAGGTTGTGCAATGTTGGATTCTGCCATTAACGATTTAAAGGGTAGTCTTATCGGTAATGGATATGTAATTGATACATATGACAATTATGGTAACAAAGTAATGACAACAACCGGCGATAAAATCAATATTGAAGGAAATCCAGTTGAAACAACAAGCTACGATAGTTCTGGCGATATCATTACTGGATATGAACTGTCATCTATAATCACTATCAATATTGATGGCAAAGAAATCCAGAGCTGCGGAGATACATGTATTTTTGAGCAGAAAGGACTTAATGCAGAAGTTGATTTTCAGCAAGAAAATATCTACAGTAATACAAATGGTAGCATTGCGGACAATACATATATTGCTGGTATCGTAAACAAATACAAGAACATGTTTGGTAAGTCAAGAATTGTTGTTGTAAAATCTCAGCTTGGACAGCCTATAACAGCTTATTCAGGTGATGAAGTATACTGGGAAATCCCAGACGATTTACCAAAAATGACAAAGCTCATGATTGATGGTAAAGCACTGTATATTCACAGAGCCAATTTCCAGATCATCGACAAAGCGTTACTTGATTAAATTAGATACAATTATAAACACACTATAATAAATGGAGCAATATATGAAAGTTTTTATTTCAAAGAGAAAGCTAGTCAATGAATTTGCAAAAGAACTGGCGTATTTACAGATTAGAGCAGATTGGTGGCATTATGCATCGAGAGCCGAGGACAAATACAGTCAGAATATGTCAAGTAAAATGCTTGACGATGTGGCAGAACTTCGTTGCATATGTTCTAATTTAGGCATCATGAAAGCAGTATATGAAAAAGCATATAAAATCTATGATTTCAGAAATAGTGGGAAGAAAGGTTTCGTGCCGGATGTCAATCTCATTAAGAAATTGAATAAAGAATTTTGTGAACCAATGAAGAAGAAAAGACCAATTTAACGGAGGGTAAATATGACTCAAATGACTGTAGATAGAGTTAAGCGTGTGGCTCTTGAAACTATTGAATCTGAAATACCAGATGTTGACTATGGCTACGATTACGAAAAAGACGTTGCTTTAGCTTTTATGTATAGAGTTGAAGGTATCGTTGCTTTAGCCAATAGGTTAGCGGAAGAATGTGCTGATGGATAAATATGAAGACAGATAAGAGAAAAGAAATTACAAAAATTCTGTCTCTATCAATTCAAAAGCACATAAATCCACGCAATGACTCTAGGATATATTGGTCAAGAGAAGTCACGTTTGACTACAGAACCAAGAATGCCAAAAGAGTTGATTATATGAGATTCAAGCCAGTAAATAACACGGTTGGAGGAATCGAAAAGGGAGATTTTTACTGTTATGAGGTCAAGTCTTCCGTAGCAGATTTCCATTCTAAAAATGGGCATAACTTCATCGGAGATTGGAATTACTACGTGATGCCAAAAGAAGTATTCGATGAGGTTAAGAAGGAAATTCCGTATGGTGTTGGTGTATTAGTTCCCAGTGGTCGTTGCCACTCCGGGAGCTGGTACGACTTGAAATCCATAAAGAAAGCTAAAAGAATGAACAGAGAAAAGCCTATCTCAGAAATGCTATTGATGATGTTTAGATCGGCTGCAAGGGATAGGAATGTAGAGTAGGAGAAGAGAATGAAGAAAAAGATGATGGTTTGGATTTTTGCCATACTTTTATGTTTTTCTTTGGTTGGTTGCAAGGCAGGAGAAAGTAAATCTAAATATCCATATGTTACAGTAAAAAGAACAATGTGGAGAAATGATAACACAGATATAGATATTGGTGGTGAATATGAACTTAATGATTTTAATAAAGAAACCACTGAAAATGGCTGTACCGTAACACTCAATTTTGATTTGAAGAGTAAGAAAAAGAATAAATCTACATCTGAAACAACCAAAAAAGAAAATGATACTGTGCAAAAATCCAATTCACAATTCAAATTGGATGTTGAACCAGTCCTACAGTTACCAGAACTTCCTACAGGTTGCGAAATTACTTCACTTGCGACTGTACTCAATTACTATGGATATGATATCAGTAAAACTCAGTTAGCAGATGAATACCTGGAATGTGGCGAAGTTGGAGATACAGATCCAAATGAGAAATTTATAGGATCACCATATGATATTCATTCGTGTGGTTGTTTCTCTAATGTGATTGCAGATGCAGCGAAGAGTTTCAGTGAGAAGAACGGCTGTAATTTCAAAGTATACAATTTATACGGATTGTCATTAGATGATTTATACAAATATGTAGAAGATGGCAAGCCGGTAGTAATTTGGTCAACTATTGACCTGAAAGAAACATACAGAAATATTACATGGGACGTTGATGGTAAAGAAATAGCATGGCGTGCAAATGAACATTGTATGGTGCTAATTGGATATGACAAGGGCAATAATACTTGTATTGTTTCTGATCCGTTACAAGGTATTAAGGAATATCCAAAAGATTTATTTAATCAGAGATATGAGGAACTTGGTAAACAAGCTGTAGTAGTAGAAAAAGGTATTTAATATGTGGGATTTTGAAAAAGATTCAGACAAAACATGCTTCGACCATCTGGGTGATTATATCCCAGAAAGTATTGCAAACGAAGCGAAAAGAGAACTCAGAAGACGAGGATATTCTGAAGAGAAAATCCGTGAAGAAGAGTGGAAACGGACAAAATAACTATTTTATTTGGAATAGCTTATTTAGCCGTTTTCAGACAAAATTATGAGTAAATAATAGAAGTCTTAGTTTCTGGAATCACCTGTATTACGGTGTTCCAGTGTCATAGATAAAATAGTTATTAGGAGTAGTAATGGAAGTCAACGAAATATATAAAGGTGACTGCCTGGAATTGATGAAAGATATTCCAACGAATAGTGTTGATATGATTTTGTGTGATCTTCCGTTTGGGCAGACTGCCCGGAATAAATGGGATTCTGTTATACCGTTTGAACCATTATGGCAGCAGTATAACAGAATTATTAAAGATAACGGTGCAATCGTACTATTCGCAAACGGAATGTTCACGGCTGACTTAATGCAAAGTAATAGAAAAATGTGGCGGTACAATCTTGTGTGGGAGAAAACACA
>ENA-OOZA01000005-OOZA01000005.1-human-gut-metagenome-genome-assembly--contig:-NODE-5-length-106668-cov-7.799509_pt1 | contig 106668 bp, 102 predicted proteins | sample MGYA00241703_ERZ501378 | MGnify/ENA primary metagenome ERZ501378 (study PRJEB25962, sample SAMEA2042916) | human gut metagenome | biome: human gut; feature: human-associated habitat; material: faeces...
AGTTCTTCCCATTTTCCTGTCAGAGATACGCCCTTCATGCATTCCCTGCTCTTTTTATAATCTTTCTGCAATCGCTTTAATAAACCCTTCACTGTTCAGTACATGTACCTCCGGAAGAGTTGTGATCATTGCCAGATCCTTTGTCATATAACCCTCTTCAATCGTATCAATCGTTGCTTTTTCCAAACGGTCTGCAAAATCCATCAGTTCCTGGTTCCCATCCAGTTCTCCTCTCTTGCGCAGAGCTCCTGTCCATGCAAAAATTGTTGCAACAGAGTTTGTTGAAGTCTCTTCCCCTTTCAGGTGTTTATAATAATGACGCTGTACTGTTCCATGTGCAGCTTCATATTCATAAAAGCCTTCCGGTGATACCAGTACAGATGTCATCATGGCAAGTGAACCAAATGCTGAGGAAACCATATCACTCATCACATCCCCGTCATAATTCTTACATGCCCAGATATAACCACCCTCTGACTTCATTACACGGGCTACCGCATCATCGATCAGTGTGTAGAAATATTCAATTCCCGCTTCATCAAAAAGGTTCTTATACTCCGCATCAAAGATCTCCTGGAAGATATCTTTGAAAGTATGGTCATATTTTTTGGAAATGGTATCTTTTGTTGCAAACCAAAGATCCTGCTTTGTATCCAGTGCATAACTAAAACAGCTTCTTGCAAAACTTTCAATCGATGCATTGATATTGTGCATTCCCTGGATAATACCTGCTCCATCGAAATTATGGATCAGCTCTCTTGTCTCTGTTCCGTCAGGTGCCGTGTAGACCAGCTCTGCCTTTCCAGGTCCCGGAATCTTCATCTCGGTTCCTTTATATACATCCCCATAAGCATGACGGGCAATCGTGATCGGCTTTTTCCAGTTCTTTACACATGGTTCAATTCCTTTTACCACGATTGGAGCACGAAATACCGTTCCATCCAGAATCGCACGGATTGTTCCGTTCGGACTCTTCCACATCTCTTTGAGTTCATATTCTTTTACTCTTGCCGCATTCGGTGTAATGGTCGCACATTTGACTGCTACTTTGTACTTCTTTGTCGCATTAGCCGAATCAACTGTAACTTGGTCATCTGTCTCATTGCGGTGTTCCAATCCAAGATCATAATAATCTGTCTTAAGATCGATATACGGCAGAAGAAGATCATCTTTTATCATCCTCCAGAGAATTCTGGTCATCTCATCTCCGTCCATCTCAACAATCGGTGTCGTCATCTGAATTTTACTCATAACTTCGTCTCCTTTTTGGCTATTTTTCTTCGATATGCAGGTTCTCCATAACATGCATAATATGGATCGTTGCCAGATTGCCGGCTTTTTCCGCATCCTTCGCCTTGATGGCATTCAGGATCTCGTTATGCTCACCAATCGACTTGATCGCACGCTCTTCTGTCTTAACGGAAGTCCTTCTTGCAAGCTGTACATATTTGTGAAAATCTGAAAGCACATGATCCAGAATCCTGCTCTTTGATGCCTCATACAGAATCTGATGGAATCTTCCATCCAGCTCTGTCAGCTGATCGGAATGTCCTTTATCCATATGATACTCGGATAAAAGAATGATCTCATCCAGTTCTTCCAGCTGCTCCTGTGTAATATGTTCTGTTGCCCAACGGACGCATAATCCTTCCAGCATGGAACGAATCATATAAATATCATGTACATCCTTATCGGAAATACCGGTAACATAAGCTCCTTTATTTGGGATGATGTTCACCAGTCCCTCCAGTTCCAGCTGTCTAAGTGCCTCTCTTACCGGTGTACGGCTAACTCCAAGTTCCTTCCCCAATGTTGCTTCCCTGAGTTCGTCATTTTCTTCATACTTACCTTTCAGAATGTCATCTCTGATGGTCTGAAAAACCTGACTTCTCAATGAATACTCTTCCATTTTATCTCTCTCCTGAATTTCGTTAGATTGTAATCCCCTTTTCGTCACAGATTCTCTCAATCTCCCGGATTAGTTCCTGATCTGTGAGTACGGTCACACGGCCGGATTCATATTCCGCGTCAACCCACTTCTTCAATTCTACAACTAAAATGGAATTCTTGTCTACCTGTTTCTCATTTTTCAGGTGATAATATGTATTTATCCAGTGTGCAATACCTGCAAGACCGGAAGTATTTGACACAGCAACCAGCGGTGGACGGTTCAGAAACTTGCCGGTATCAAACACATTGTAGATTTCTTCGTTCTTTAACAGTCCGTCTGCATGGATCCCCGCACGGGTTACATTGAAATTCTTTCCGACAAACGGGGTACGCGGCGGAATCTGATATCCAATCTCTTTTTCATAATATTCTGCCAGTTCAGTAATCACCGTTGTATCCATACCATCCAGCGTTCCACGAAGCTGCGCATATTCAAAAATCATCGCTTCCAGCGGCGTATTGCCGGTACGTTCACCGATTCCAAACAAGGAACAGTTCACACCACATGCTCCATAAAGCCAGGCCGTTGTTGAATTGTTGACTGCCTTGTAAAAATCATTATGTCCGTGGAATTCGATCAGTTCACTCGGTACACCTGCATGTACTCTGAGTCCGTAAATGATACCCGGAATGGAACGAGGAATCACAGCCCCCGGATAGTTGACTCCGTATCCCATTGTATCACAGACACGGATCTTCACCGGAATCTGATATTCTTCCATCAGATGCATCAGTTCCAGACAGAATGGAATGACAAATCCATAAATATCCGATCTGGTAATATCTTCCAGATGACATCTTGGACTGACACCGGTCTCCAGACATTCACGTATAACTGACAGATAATGTTCCATCGCCTCTCGTCTTGTCATCTTCAGTTTATAAAAAATATGATAATCCGAACAGCTTACCAGAATTCCGGTTTCCTTCATTCCCAGATCTTTTACCAGCTCAAAATCCTTTTTATTTGCACGGATCCAGCTTGTGACCTCCGGGAACTTATAACCTCTTTCCATACATTTATATACGGCATCACGGTCTTTCTTGCTGTATAAGAAAAATTCACTCTGACGAATCTTCCCCTGCGAACCTCCAAGCCTGTGCATATAATCGAAAATGGTTACAATCTGATCCGTTGAATAGGGTGCTCTCGACTGCTGTCCATCCCTGAATGTCGTATCCGTGATCCAAATCTCATCCGGCATACTGTGCGGTACAATACGATCATTAAACGCAATCTTCGGAATCTCATCATAATGAAACAGGTTCCGGAACACATTCGGTGTGTCCACGTCTACCAGCGGGTACATATGCTCCTCAAGTTGCAATAAATTTGTATGCTTATCCAGATAAACCTTTCTATTTTCCATAACCGTCACTCCCTGACCTGTATTTTTGTATTATTGTATACAACTATACCTTCGATGTCAACCCCATTTTCCTCATTTCGTGACTTTAACCCAGTATTTCATTCAATTAAAGTGCTAATTGGTTAAATTTCCATATTTTTCCATCTATATCTCCCGTCTTTAACAAGCACCCAATCACATTTGCAGTCTCTATCCCCTCTCCCTCACTATGAAGCAGTCCTGCCCTTTTAACCAATACCGTTCTCGCCCGACCTAACAACCTTATTTTCAAAAAAAGACAGCCTCATCCCTCACCAGGGGATAAGACTGTCCTCTTAAACATTCTAATATAACTTCGCACTGATCAGCTTCGGTCTGAACCCGGCTGCCTCCAATGCCGCAATGATCCGGTTCTTATGATCGGTTCCAAATGCTTCCAGTGTCACACGAAGCTCCACAGCCGCATTCCGGTTAATACTTACAAACTGATTATGTTCCAGTTTGATCACATTTCCCTGCTCTTCTGCAATCGTCTGTGCCACTTTTACCAGTTCACCCGGTTTATCCGGAAGAAGTACCGATACAGAGAAGATACGGTCTCTCTGGATCAGTCCGTGCTGTACAACTGAAGACATGGTAATAACATCCATGTTCCCGCCGCTTAAGATAGATACTACTTTCTTACCTTTCAGATCCAGCTGTTTTAAAGCTGCAACGGAAAGAAGACCGGAGTTTTCTACTACCATTTTATGGTTTTCCACCATATCAAGGAATGCTCCGACCAGTTCATCGTCTTCTACAGTTACGATCTGGTCTACATTTTCCATGACGTATGGGAGGTTCTGTTCCCCGACTTTTTTTACTGCTGTACCATCTGCGATCGTGTTGGCACTTGGAAGTGTTACGGTATGTCCTGCTTCGATTGCAGCAGTCATACTTGCTGCTTCTGCCGGTTCCACACCGATCACTTTGATCTTTGGATTCAGCATTTTCGCAAGTGTAGATACACCTGTGATCAGTCCGCCGCCCCCGATCGGTGCAAGGATATAATCAACGGTCGGGAGTTCCTGGACAATTTCCATTGCAATCGTTCCCTGTCCGGTAGCTACATCCAGATCATCGAACGGATGTACAAAAGTATATCCGTACTCTTCTGCAAGCTCATAGGCCTTTGCGCAGGCATCGTCATAGACATCTCCGTGTAAAACAACCTCGGCGCCATAGCTCTTGGTACGGTTTACCTTAATCAGCGGAGTGACAGTTGGCATAACAATCGTCGCCTTACATCCAAACGCTTTTGCCGCATATGCCACACCCTGCGCATGGTTTCCTGCTGAAGCTGTGATCAGACCTTTTGCACGATCTTCCTCAGAAAGTGTGCTGATCTTGTAATAAGCTCCTCTTAATTTGTATGCACCTGTGTACTGCATATTTTCCGGTTTCAAATAGACCTTTCCCCCGGTCTGACTACTGAGATACTCACTGTAGATAAGCTTTGTCGGACGTGTCACACGTTTTACGATCTCGCTTGCTTCTTCAAATTTTTCCAATGTCAGCATATTATTATTCTTCTCCTTCTTCCTTCTTTTCTTCTGTTGTAAATAATGCCTGTACAAATTCGTCGGAATCGAATTTCTGCAGATCATCGATTGTCTCACCGACACCTATATATTTAACAGGAATTCCAAGCTCTGCCTGAATTGCAACTGCAATTCCACCTTTGGCCGTTCCATCCATCTTAGTCAGGATAATTCCTGTAATATCCGCAACATCACTGAATTCCTTTGCCTGTGAAAGTGCATTCTGTCCGGTCGTTGCATCCAGAACGACCAAAGTTTCCCTGTATGCTTCCGGATATTCTCTTTCCAGCACACGGTTAATCTTCTTCAGTTCCTCCATCAGGTTCTTTTTATTGTGAAGTCTTCCGGCTGTATCCACCAGAAGGATATCTGCCTTTCTCGCTTTTGCAGCCGCTACCGCATCATAAACGATGGCTGCCGGATCTGCACCTTCCTGTCCGCCGATCAGATCTGCATCCGAACGATGTGCCCATTCCTTTAATTGATCGCCCGCAGCTGCACGGAAAGTATCTGCTGCAGCAAGCACAACCTTCTTGCCCTGACCTCTCATCTTACCGGCAAGTTTTCCGATAGTAGTCGTCTTTCCGACTCCATTTACTCCGATCACCAGAACAACAGAAGTCTGGTTTTCAAATTCATAAGCTGTCTCGCCTACATCCATCTGCTCTTTGATACTGTCGATCAGGAGCTGTCTGCACTCAATCGGCTCTTTGATATGCTGTTCTTTTACTTTTTTACGAAGATCATCAAGAATCGCGTAAGTTGCTTTTACCCCCAGATCTCCCATGATCAGAACCTCTTCCAGTTCCTCATAAAAGTCCTCATCTATCTTTGAAAATCCATGAAAAATACTGTCCATTCCAGACACGATATTATCGCGCGTCTTGTTAAGTCCTGCTACCAGACGCTTAAAAAATCCCATTTTTTCTTCTGCCATCATATCCTCCTATCCACTACTTTGTAAGCTCATCTTCCAGAAGATCCACAGATACCAGCGTTGATACCCCTTTTTCCTGCATAGTGATCCCATACAGCCGGTCTGCCGCTGTCATCGTACCGCGACGGTGTGTAATGACGATAAACTGTGTATGGGCGGTCAGCTTATGCAGGTAGTGGGCAAATCTTCCGACGTTGCTGTCATCCAATGCCGCCTCGATTTCGTCCAGCCGCCGCGCCATGCCGCACGCGCAAGTGTCCGCATAGGTGCTGTATTCGCGGTTGGTGATGCCGGGGAAGTACGTTTCCCACTCCTGCTCGTGCTCCAAACGCTTTTCCAGCGCCTTGGCACGCTCGCGGTAGAAACTGCTCTTGTCTGCCATCAGGCATCCTCCTTCCGCCGGAACAGGCGGTCAAACAGACTGCGCTTGTGTTTGTCGCTCTCATCAAGCGCATCACGAATCGCGCCACGAATCGCATCGCGGAAGTCAGTCGCCAGCAGTGCGCGGGCAAGCCGCTTCGCGTCGCCGTTAATCATCAGCTTACCGCGAATAATCTTCCCGTCGTCCTGCGGATGCGTCAGCGCCAGCACGAGCACATCGTCCGCGTAGGCGCTTTCCTGCGCGGAGTCGGTGGAATCCGGGTCGTGCGTCTGGAGCACGACACAATAGGGGTGGTCAGCGAAGCCCATCAGAAATTCCTCCTTCTCATCTCGGAGGCTGCCCCCGCGCGGCACATCATGGCGGGCCTGCCGGGGGTGACGGGCGACTTCCGCTGCACCATTGCAGCGCGAATCTCCCGGCGCTTCTGGCGCGGGGCAGTGCGGCAGTCCAGCGACGTCAGCAGTTCGCCGAGGCCGTAGATGACCGCCGGGATGCCAATCACCGTCAGCAGTGCCGCGAATAGTGCCATCTCGAAGCTCATGGGGAAACCTCCTTGTCTTGCTTACTCGTTGTCGTCGTCGGGCGCGTCGTCAGCGTCCAGCAAATCTGCGTCGCCGTTCAGCGTCACTTGCTCGAAGCACTTTTCCACCTCGAAGGTGCGCCCGTCGAGGGAGAGGATGAAGCTCGCGTGAAAGGCGAAATCCTTCGCGCGTCCTTCGGTGTCGAAAAGCATGGCGCGGTCGAGGTCGGCAGTGAGTTCCACGCCGCCACGGGTGAAGCGGGCAAGATACAGGGTCACGCCGTCCGGAATAGGGAGCTGGACGACGTAGCCGATGGGGTTCAAGCTCACTGCGCTTCCTCCTCTTGCTTCGCGCGAAACTCGCGTATCATGAGTGCCAGCCGCGCGTACATGCGAAGGTCGTCATCGTCTGCCATCAACTGTGCAATACCACTGGGCTTGCCGCAGATAAACACATGGCTCGACGCTTTGCCCCCTTCTGCCACATCCATGATGTCGCTCGCAATGACGACCACCGTGCTTTCCGTCCAGTCCGTTACGATTTCGCCCGTCGCTGCGTTCGTCACGACGACGCGGAGCTTGTCATTCTGCTGATTCTGTGCCATCACGCATTGCCCTCCACTTCATTCGGGTCGTACTCGTCCGGGTCGTACAGCCCGGTATCTTCCAGCTGGTCGAGCATGTCATCGAGCGTGTTCATGTCCTCCCGCAGCTTGCGGTAGACCGCCATCGCGACGTAGGTGTTCGGCTGCTCCGACAGGCTGTTCAGCGCGGTGCGCATGGTGTTGTAGAGCTGGATGTAGACCTGTCGTGCGCCGAGGTGGCTCATCAGCTTGCCCATGTGTTCGCGCGGGGAATACATCTCTTCCAGATACGCCAGCTGACGTGCGCGCCACGTCGTGATGGTCATCTTCTCGCCAATGGTCATGGGGGAAACCTCCTTTTTTGTAGTTCCCACTAAGGGAGTGTAAACTGCCAATCACTGCTGCCCCTGAACGTACTGCGCAAACTTCTTGGCGAAGATGCCGGATACGTCAGTCATGAGCTGTTCTTCGCCTGCGCTGAACAGCTTGTCTTGCGGCTCGTCCGGCGCGGCTTCGACGATGATGTAGAGCGGTTGCGCGGGCAGGAAAGAGCCGTCCGGCGCACGAAGCGCCGTCTGCCCGATTTGCACAAGCCGTTCGTTTGGCTTTAGTTCTCTTGCCATAATGTGCCGCCTTTCCGCGCTCACGCGCTTTTCTTATCCAGCGTAGACGCAAGGGCGATGCCCTGCGCGAATCCACAAAGCAACGCCTGTTCGGTCGTCGTCAAGCTGGCAATGATCGCCGCCAACTTGTCAGCTTCGGGCTTGACCTGCTGAATCTCTTGCTTGCTCATTGCGTTACCTTCTTTCTTTTAATCCGTTGCAATAATAGTATAATACAATGGATTTATATTGTCAAGGGTTTTGTTGTGAAAAATATTGCATTGTATTAGATTTTGTGCTATACTAAATGTGAAAGGGGTGGTATGCACGAAAGAACGTCTAAAGGCATTGCGTAGTGCGCTGAATTTAAGTCAGCAAGAGTTCAGCGAAAGAATCAATGTTGCGCAATCCACTTATGCACATTTTGAAACGGGGCGACGCGAACTGCGTGACATTCACATTTCGCAGATATGTCAGGCTTTCAACGTGTCGGAACGCTGGCTGCGAACAGGCGAAGGAAACATGTTTGAGGAATCCTCCGATTCGTTGATTTCGCAGCTATGTGAAAAGTACAAGCTCGACGATATGGCGCGCGTTCTGCTGGAAACCTTCATTTCAATGCCGCAGAATGAGCGCGATGCCGTTATGAACTTCGCGCGGCGTGTAGCCGAAGCAACGAACCGCAACGCAGCAGAACAGGAAAACGAAGCGCTGCGCAACAACCCGGTCTTCTCCGAACCAGTGGCAGAAACGGGCGATAACACAGAAGCCCGTGCGTAATGCACGGGCTTCTGCTGTCAGCGTCAGGCGTTCTTGCCTTGTTGGTCGTTGTCAGGGGTCAGGGGTCGTTCGGGAATGATTTTCACGACGCCTTCTTTCTTGCAGGAACGGTTCATGTAAATGATTCCCGGTCGGTCGATGAAAACAAATGCCTCAACGTCAGGTCGTTCGGGTACTTCTACATAGACTTTCTTCCGCATGGACGACACCCTTTCTTGTCGGTTCGCCTATCTGCTGACAGTCCATGCGCATGAAAATGTCAACCGGAGATGTTTTGTTTGGACATTCGCTTTGATTCGCTTTTTACCCCGCCGCAGCTGAAATTCCTTGCCGACACGGTGCAGATTGGTACGGACGCTTATGCGCTGCTGACCCAGAACGCGGATTCGCCGTTCAGCCACCTGTATATGCGGCCGGAAGGCACACGCATCCGCACGAAGCTGATGCAGATGCAGGTTGCCCTTGGCGCTGCTTCGCCGCAGTGTCCATTCGCCTTTTCGGAACGGCACTTCGCAGGCGGGCAAGTCATCCCGCAGTTGGAGAATAACGACGTGCTGCTTCACATCGCTTTCCGCAGAAATCGACATGAGCTTCCGCCGCGGGCGAAATATAAGGTTGACCTTTCCGAGCGAAATTCGCCTTTCCGGCGTCAGCTGCAAATGTTTGGTGACCGCGCCCCGATGCTGGACACACAGAAGCTATTCGCATTCCTGATTTTCGGCGGCGAAGAGCAGCCGTTCGCGACGATTCTGCTGCCCGAAGCGGGCTATAATGGCATTGCGGACGAAATCGAATTGCCACTGCTGAAAGAACTGACCCCCAAACCGAAAGAAATTGTGCGCAAAACAGTCGCATTGCGCAACGAGTATTTGCGCGCAAAAAAGGAGGACTAATCATGCCCGTCGCTGTCATTCCGGCGAGGATTACGGAAGCGAGAGAAGCGCGCGCCCTGTCGATGGAGGAATTATCCGCAGAAATCGGCGTGACACGCCAAGCTATCTCCAAGTTCGAGAAAGGAATCACGCCGCCGTCTGATTCGACCCTGGAACGTATCGCGGCTGTGCTGAACTTCCCGATAGCGTTCTTCTATAAGCCTGAATTGGCGGCGACTTCGGAGGGCGGCGCGCTCTTTTTCCGCTCCAATTTGGGCGTATCGCAGAAGGTCAAAAAAGCATGTCGCTATCAGCTGAAATGGGCGGACGAAGTCAAGCAGCAGCTGGAAACCTACATCAGCTTTATTCCGCAGGAGCTGCCGGTCTCTGACCGCGACTATCGCGACCTTTCGCTGGACGAAGTGGAAGAAATCGCAATGGATGTCCGCAGCCAATGGGGCATGGACGATGACCCGATTGGCGACCTGATTGGGTTGTTGGAGAACCACGGTATCATCGTTGCGGAGTTTACAGGCAGTCAGCAATGTGAGTTCCGAGGCATCGACGCGCTGTCTTGCTGGGAAAACGGGACACCCTACATTCTTTATCAGCCCGCAGAAAAGAGTGCCGTGCGGATTCGTTTCAGCATCCTGCACGAATTAGGGCATCTGCTCCTGCATTCCGACGTGCCGCAAAAGGAAGCGTCCCAGCGTGCTGTAATCGACCAAGCGGACAGTCAGGCAGACCGCTTCGCGTCGGCATTTCTGCTTCCGGCAGACCCGTTCTCACGCGACCTGCACGGCTCATCCATGCTTGCGTTGGAGCGGGCAAAGCGCAAGTGGGGCGCGTCAATAGCCGCTATGATACACCGCGGCGCAGACCTCCACCTGCTGACTGAATCGCAATTGCAATACCTCAACCGTCAGATGACAAAGCAGCGCTATTGGCGTGCTGAACCATATGACGACGTGATGACCATTCAACCGCCGGAAGTGCTGCACGACGCTGTCACCCTGCTGATTGAGCATGGTGTGCTGTCGAAGCAGCATCTTTTGCGTGATTCTGCCATTCCGCAGGAGACGATGATTTTCCTCTGCCATCTGCCAGAGGATTATTTTGATGAAACCCTTGTCAGGCGCAAGCCTGAATTGTATTTGGTTTAACAAGTCTTGTTTTTTGCGCGCGGCACTTCCTTCCCGTGCGCCATCCGCACACCTGATTCCAGCGGGCTTCCACCGCTGTACCTGCATCCGCCGCAAGACTTTCTCCACAGGCTATCCGTATATGATGCTCCTGAAAGGAGAATGCACATGAACGCTGTCATTTACGCGCGCTATTCAAGCCACAATCAGACAGAGCAGTCCATCGAGGGGCAGCTGCGCGACTGCTATGAATATGCGAAGCGCAACGATTTGGCCATCATCGGTGAATACATCGACCGTGCCATTTCCGGCAAGACGGATGAACGCCCCGATTTTCAGCGTATGATAAAAGACGCATCGAAGCGCCAATTTGAACGCATACTCGTTTGGAAGCTCGACCGTTTCGCTCGCAACCGCTATGACAGCGCCACCTACAAGCACAAGCTGAAACAGTACGGTGTCAAGGTCATTTCGGCTATGGAAAACGTGGGCGAGGGCGACGAAAGTGTGCTGCTCGAAGCACTGCTTGAAGCATCGGCGGAATACTATTCGCTTGACTTGAAGAAGAAAATCGCCCGCGGAATGCGCGAAAGTGCCTTGCGCGGCAAATTCGTCGGCGGAACACTGCCGTGGTGGTGTCGCGTCGATGATGAACAGAAGCTGACCGTCATCGACGAGCGCGCCGCCATCGTTAGGGAGGCCTTCATGCGCTACGACAGCGGCGAAGGGTCAAAGTCTATCGTCAGCGACTTTGCCAAGCGCGGCCTGCGAAGCAATCGCGGCGTACCTGTCACGTTAAGCTGGCTCTTGTCCATCCTGAAAAACCGAAAAACAATTGGCGAATACACCTATAACGGCATCGAGATTCCGGGCGGACTGCCTGCCGTCGTGGACAAACCGCTATTTGACCGCGTACAGGATCGCATTGCTCGCAATCGACGCACAGGAGGCGGAGAAGCCCGCGCAAAAACGGAGTATTTACTGCAAGGCAAGCTGTTCTGCGGTCTGTGCGGCAGCCCCATAACAGCTGAATGCGGGCAGAATCACAAAGGTGTCGTTTACAATTACTATGCCTGCTCCCTGAAAAAGAAAAAGCACCAATGCAAGAAAGCCAATGAGCGAAAAGACTTTCTTGAATGGTACGTTGTCGAGCAGACGCTTGATTATGTGCTGACCCCTGCGCGAACGGAGTACATTGCAAGCGCCATTGTAGCCGAATACGAGCGGGAATTTGATAAATCAGGCATCCGAGTGCTTGAGCAGAAGATTGCCCTGACCGAGGGCGAAATTCAGAAAACGATGGACTTGTGCATTCAAGCGACAACCGATGCAATGCGCGACCGCTTCATGAAGCGCTGCGAAGAACTCGACGCAAAAAAGGCTGACATGGAAATCGACCTTTCAAAACTGCGCGTCGCCGCGTCCATCGTCTACACAAAGGACGAAGTCTGCGCGTGGCTGCGCCAATTCTGCACAGGGGATTGCTTTGACCCAGCGTTCCGCCGCCGCATCATTGATGTGTTCATCAATACCGTGTATCTGTACGATGAGAAACTGATTATCTATTACAATCTTCGTGACAGCCGCCAAGTATCTTATATTGAAGCCATCGGCGCAAGCAGCGAGATTGAAAACCTGCTTCCTGTTCCGGATAATAAAAAATCAGCAGCCGAATGTTCGACTGCTGATGGAGATGGTGGAGCATAGCGGATTCGAACCGCTGACCCCAACACTGCCAGTGTTGTGCGCTACCAGCTGCGCTAATGCCCCGCAACACAAAATAGTATAGCACGGTGCGGATGGGTTGTCAAGGGGGAAATGAAATTTTTTCACGAAATGGACGCAGAATGATGCTTTCACGGCGCAAGCCGATGCGCTGAATGGTTGCGCGCGGTATAAAATTGTGCTATGATGGAAGCGAAATTCACAGGAGGAATGATGAACGCATGAAAATCAGCAAGAAAGACGCGCTAATGTGGTTTCGTTTCTTCGCGGAACTGCCGGAAGATGAGCCGCTGATGCCGCATCAGCAGGAGTTGGCGTGGGCCGTCATCAGCCAGATTGAAGCCGCGGTGGACGCGCGCCACAAGGAACTGATGGCGCAGATTCCCGATTTGCACACGCTCGGCGGGCGGACGTACTTCGTCGGTGACCCGGCGAAATTTTCCAAGGGATGCACGTCCTGCCTGACCGGCACGGGACTGAGCGCCATCCGCCGGACGAACAAGTGCAACATCCGCTGCCCGTTCTGCTACAATTACGGCGAGTTAGATTGCCAAGAGACTATCGGCGAAGGGTTGTGGGAAATCGGCGGGACGTACTTCCGCGTGGAGGATATCGACCTGCTGCTCAGCACGTCGAACCGACCGACCGGCGTCAGCTACGTCTATCTGGAGCCGTTCATGGAAATCGAACTGTATCCCGATATCATCCGCAAGTTCCGCGCCGCCGGGATTCATCAGCACATGTACACCAACGGCACGCTCTGCACGGAGGAAAATCTGCGCGCGCTGGGCGAGGCCGGGCTGGACGAACTGCGCTTCAACCTCGGCGCAACGTCTTGCGCGGACAACGTCATCCAGAGCATCGCTACGGCGAAGAAGTATATCCCCACCGTCGCGATTGAAACGCCCATGACGCCCGATTTTTACGAGCATTTCCAGCAGAAAAAGGATGTAATTCTGGCCACTGGTCTTGATTTTATCAACTGCGCCGAGCTGCACCTGAACCCCAACAATCTGCCGAACTACATCGGCACGCCCATGTACATGACGCGCCGCGGCTATGTATCGCCGATTTGGAGCCGGGAGATAACGTTCCGGCTGATGCGCCAATGCGCCGTGGAACATTGGGGGATTGTCGTGCATGACTGCTCGAACCACACCAAATTCGCGCGCGATTTGAACCTGCGGGCGAAGGAAGGCGGCTGGTTCGGCGCAAGCAGCTACCACAGCGAGTTTGACCAGATTCCATTCGAGGCTTTTTTGCCGACACTGGAGGATTCAGATTTCCGGTTTCTGGAGGAAGAGCCCTTGCCCAAGGGCTATCGGCCGGGGGATATTGTCCTGTAAGGCGTGCGCTCAAGGCGACGGACAAAATCCATTCTATTGATAATGCGCTAAATCCGCCTGTGCAGCAGGCTTCCCGGAGTTTTCTACCGAAAGCAGCGAAAAATTTCCGTCAAACGCAAAAAAGTGCTTGACAAACGCCCTTGCTGATGATATAATTTGTATCTGTCAGCAAGGGTGTTTCCTTCGCTGGCAGTCTGGAAGGAAAGAATCAGGCTTCTGATTTTGCGGCTCTGCGCCTGTAGCTCAGTTGGATAGAGCAACGGCCTTCTAAGCCGTGGGTCGGGGGTTCGAATCCCTTCAGGCACGCTGTGGTGGGTATAGCGCAGTTGGTTAGCGCGCCAGATTGTGGCTCTGGAGGCCCAGGGTTCGAATCCCTGTATCCACCCTGTTGCGGTAGCAACTATCATTGTTGGGCTATCGCCAAGCGGTAAGGCACAGGATTTTGATTCCTGCATTCGTTGGTTCGAATCCAACTAGCCCAGCTTGCTTAAAAATTAAATTATGGGATACTAGCTCAGTTGGTAGAGCACTTGACTTTTAATCAAGTTGTCGGGGGTTCGAATCCCCCGTGTCTCACTATGTTTATGCGCTGAAAACGTTGAAATATCAATGTTTCCGGCGTTTTTCTTTATTTCCTGATCTGGTTACCTTTAAGACATTTTTGGTTACCCTAATTACATCAGTTTACGTTCGTTCAAAATATTTTTTGCTTCTTCTAAATTTGCGCCTGTGTAATAGTTTTGCGTTGCAACATCTGGTGTATTGCCGAACAATGAGGATGCCATGATAATGTTTCCATTGGTGGCGTTTACAACATCTGTAATTGCATTTCTGCGGAATGAATGAGGACCGCGGATAATGCCGTCTTTAATGGGAATGTTCAGCTTTTGACATATTCCCTGATAAACAAGATATACAGCACGGTTTGTAATGATACCGTTTTTGTTGTCGGCAGGAAACAGATGATTGCTGTTTGGATAGTATTTTTCATTCCTGACTTTAAGACGTACCAAAAAATCATGTAAATCGGTTGTTATTGGGAAATACCGATCTTTATAATTCTTTGTGTGACCTACTACAATGAAATCATTACCTGACGTTAACTGTTCTTTGCAGATGCAAATTTGTGTGTCAGATACATCATCCCATGTAAGCGGCGGGATTTCGCCGCGGCGTAAACCCATAAGAATTTGCATTTCCAATGCCCAGACAGAGCTATATTTTGGACGCGCTTTTTGTTTACGGTGCAATTCATTCATAATAGCAGTTACTTCATCATTGGAATGTACACGTTCTGATGTAGGAACATCTCGGATTAACATATCGTTAAATTTTTTGAAAATAACTCTGTTATATATGTTATCGTTAATTAGGTATTCTGAAAAAGCATAGTCAAATACAGATTTTAAGATACCGCGAAGAGATGCAAATGCTTTTTTCCTCATTTCATAACGCTTGAGATTCATTAGACAAATGTTTTCGATATCCTTCTTTGTAATTTCGTCTATAAATTTTTTCTCAAATGCTGTGCCGGAAAAATAGCGGTTATAATCTGAATTTGTTCGGCGTACAGTATTTTTTGCACTAATTAACTTTTCCGATGATTTGATATAAAGCAATTTATTGGATAAAACAATCTGGAAAACATCTTTGAAACGCTTACGTGCTGTGCCAGAAGCGCCTTTTTCATGTAATAAGACTTTTTCCTGTAATCCTTCAAGTGTTTTACTTTTGATTGCTTTACGTCCCGATTTTTTCGTGCAATCAGTAACGTATATATGATAGAATCCATCGGTGCTTGGTTGTTTTGGAAAATTATAGTTTTTGAGTAATTCTTCGTTTTCTTTCATTTCGTATAATTTTCGCGTATCTTCCAAGGACAGCTTATCATACAAATACTGATTGTTCAAATGTTGATTTGAAATGTTCATAATAAATGTGTTGTAAAGTATTTTGTGGAAAAGAATAAATAATGTTGGTCTTCTTTTGCATTTCCTTACGCTCCTTTCTTTATCTTTTGTTCTCAATCCATACTCGAAATGGAATGGTTTCATCCTCTGCTAGATCATCCATCATGTAATTACTCTGGTTTGAAATAACATTGCGCATATGATGTAAAAGATCAGTTTGTATTTTTTGACGTTCAAAATTATCTAAATCGGTAAAATATTTGCTGACATCATTCAGGGCAAGTTCCAGCGCAAGGCAAAATTCCATGATGATTTTTTCAATACTGCTATTTAAGTCGAGAATGAACATAGAATTAAAACCAATGTCAAACGTTGTTGTGATTATTCTGCGGTTATCCGTTGGAAGATCACAAATGAGATAAATATGCAGTTTTTGGTTTTGATCTGCACATACTGCAACATGGGAATCAATATCAACCCAATCGAATCCGTCATAACCGTTAATGGAGCAGTAATGCCATGTGGCAATTACTCGTTCATTTTTTTGATTTCTTATCATAATAAAGTCCTTTCGTGAAAATTGTTGTTTGTTATAAAGTCGTTAGATACAACCGTATCAGTCAGTCGCACATAAGGGGCTTTAAGAACACCCCCTAAGTGCTTTGTGACAGCCTAGACGCTAGGCGAAATACGAACAAAGGAATGGCTAAAATGGCAAGCGCTGGTCTGCTGGCAGAAAACCGTCACGATCTCCGAGTGCCTTTTGTTTCAAATCATCATAATTGCGGTACTGATCACCGGGAAGTTCAAAAGTACAGTATTTATCATTCTTTTTATAATGGTAGACGATCGTTGTAATTCGACGTAAAAGCTGATTGAGCGAATCGATGGTCGTATCTTGTAAATCACTCAAATTCTTGTAAAGCAATTCCGGTGGGAAAACGCTCGATATGTGGATTTCGTCATAAACTGCAAAAACGTTTGAGTAGCGTGCATGGATTTCGCATCTGTATTTATCCAAAATTTGAAGCAGGAATGAATACGGCATTGTGGCTGGCTTCACTTCATCTACAAATACGATTTTCTCGCAGCAATAGTTATCGAACAGGGATTTGCAGTTTCCAAGCATATCGCTTGCCAGATATACTTCATTCGGAAATGCCTTCGATAATCGGGTGTAAACATATGTTTTGCCACTCCCAGCTTCTCCAACGTGATAAACTACTCGAACATCGCGTGCAACAGGTGTTTGCCGAAATCTTTTTTTGATAAAGGCTTTGCGAATGACTGTTTCGTAATCGACAAAGATTGCGTGTTGCGCCATGATTTCGTCTGGAGTCATGCCGTCTTCAATCATTCGGTGAATTTGCTCAAGCATTTCTGCGCGTTTGTTTGAAATGAAAAATGTTGGTATTTCCCCTTCTTCGTAAAAAGTATTTGGCAGGTTAGTTTCTTTTTTTTCAGCGTTTTTTTTGCCCTCTTTTTTGATGTAAGCAACGACTTCCTGTGCAGTACCGCGTACCTCGGTTTCGATGTGTGCGTGTGGAAACGCGTTTTGAACAGCAGACCAGCGCTTTTTTTTCGTTGTCATAATGAAAATATGGGTGTGGTAAGTGCCACTTTCACCGATTTCGTCACACAAGCAAAAATAAATGATTCCTTGTTTTGCAAATGCCGAATGAATCGCCTCAATAATTTTTTCGTGCGACATTTCGTATTTTTCTGGATTGTTGATTGTAAGCATGAACCGTCTGCGCTGAATATCATCGCTGGCTTTTTTATTTTTTTCATCCATAAGTGTTTCTCCTCTCGTTTTTTCTTTTTTTGTTACAAGTTAATTGAAATTGATTTTTTTACCCGCACTGCGTATATGTTTCACAGGAGTAGAAAAAATTCGTATTTTTTAACTTATGAGATAATTATGCGGATATAGGGAGTACGCATTGCGTAAAAATTGTATAAAACTGAATTTACAAGTGTACCGCTTTATAAGTTTACAGGGGCAGATAATAGGAAAAAACAGTTATAACAATATCTGTGCCATCTGGTACAGCATCAAGCACGTACATACCTTTTATAATGAAAGGATATAAAGCAAGGGCTGTGTCAAATCCATATTGCGATACCGTTTGTTGCTGGAACGTGTAAATGTCCGTATTCATGTTGTTACACATTTTTTTGAGCAGACAGCGGGCGGGTATCTGTGTCGCGGATAAACGGTAATAAAAAATGTACCAGTTATTTTTGAAAGAATATCCGGCAGGGCGTATATTTTGAACTGCACGGAAGGATTGCAAAAACGGATAGTTACCGTATTGGAGAGAGATAAAAAGGGATTCCTGCATCCAAAATGAAATTTGTTGCAGGCTCCGAAGAGCCTGCTGTTGTTGCTGTGCAACATAGTTCTGATGTTTTTTATCGAACAGTTCGACAAAAAAACGTTTAATCATTTGTTTAAAACTCATAGTTATCACCTCGAATTATGCTAAAATTTTATGAAAAAGTTCCTGTTTTGCAATTTCATAGGCGATGGGATTGTCAACCAAAATAACATCAAGTTCGAGGACAGCGTTGTGTACAAAAATTTTGTTGACAACTAGCGCCTGAATTTTTGTGGCATTTTTAGTTGGAGCGTATGCCGGAAGATATTTTTTTTCATCGAGTGTTATTGCCAAGCTTTCATTTAAGAAATCAAAGTGTGGGAAAGGATTTGTCGGTGGGACAAATGTTTTGAAAATAATGTTAATATGTGTAACGCCATCACTATGATTGATCGTTGTGAAATCTTGAATATCGAAAATATTTTCTCCGGCGTCGATTTTAAAATAATCCTCAAAAAAGGTCATTAGTTGCCAGATGTAATATAAAACAATAGCAAACGTTAGTGTTGATTTGGTTATTTTTTGCATAATTTTCCTCCTTGATTTATGAGTGTGAAAGAATCAGCGGTTGCAGTGTATCCGCAACGTCGAATATTTCTTTTGTCGACAAAATCATATTTGCGGATGTTGATGTTGTCAAAGCGTACCCCCGCCAAACGAAAATCAGAATGTATCAGGGCATCGCGAAGGTCTTGAATTTTTAGTGCCGTAGAGGGGGTGGCTGGTATTTTTACATTCATTGTGTCGGCAGTGCCGTCAAGAGCAACGCAAAGGGTGTAAGAAGAAGTGGCATCGGTTTTTTTGATTTTTCCATTGATGCTGTACCCTTCGCAGATCGCTATATCGGAATGTGTCGGTGAAAGTTGATCCATTGTTAGTCGCATACGGAAAACACCTCCCCTTCGAATGTCAATGATGGTGTGAGCCAGATTTGTTCCAGTTCAATGAAACAAGCTGGTTCTGTTCGAAGCATTGTTTTTAATTTCTCATATTCTTCGAGATTAATTGAAGTTTCTGGAAAAATAACGTTTATAACTTTAAAACAACTGATGATTTTGCAACTAATTTTATGGTTGCGCTTGTGTGCGTCGAAGCATACAAAGAATGTGTTGCCATGTTCGCTTACCGATTTTACAGAAAGCGGCAGGCGTTTTTTGGTAAAATTGATCATGATTTTTCCTTTCCGGCGGGGGCGTTGCCCCGCCTGTGTTTTTAAACGTCGAGATCGTCGAGATCGTCTAGGTCAGGTTGTTCGATCGAAACGATTTCGAGTTTTTCTGCGTTGGCGGTGATTCCCTGAATAACTCGACCGCCTGATTCCATAGCGTAAAATCGAGCACGGAACGTGGACGGTGTGCCAAAGGATACGGAAACGAAAGCGTCGTGGTCTAAAGCCTCTTTAATTTTTTTGATCTGTGGTTCGACGTCTTTCGGCAGTTTTACAGTTTGAGAACCAGAGCGCAGAGCATAGAATGTCAAATTGTAACCGTCGATGCTGTCGGGAATGGGTTTGTGAGTTCCTTTATCATATTGTGGTCGAACAGAAACGCTTTGCACGGTGACTGTTTTGTCCGATGATTTTGGTGCGACGTTTGACAATTTTAACGTCACGAATTTTGGTATAACTGATGCCATAATGATACCTCCATGATTTTTTTATACAAGAAAGCGCGCCTTGCTTTGTATAAATTAACTATAACAAAAAATGCTGTACGATTTTCGTTTTGACGATAATCGTAAAAGATTTTCAAACTTGAAAATCATCTACCTCGTAAAGATCACAAATGTAGTTAAAACATAAATGACGTATGGTGCGACAAAGATTACCGCGACTCAAATTGCAAGTGGTTTCGATTTTTGTATGAGTTTCATTGTTAAAGAAGTATAATGTATATATTTCCTTGCCGCGATCATCTAATTTTTTAAATTCGTCACTGTTACAAATTTGCGTTTTAAGTTCTTTCATTTCGGAAATAATATCGAGAACTTCCTTATTGGCATTTGAAACGGAAGTGCTTCGAAATGCTGTTTCTCCTTTCTTTAAAAGTCGATTACATTTATCAAATTGAGATTGTGCATCTTTGAGTTCCTGACAAAGAGCCTGATATTTTTTGCCTTCTGCATATAAACGTATCATAATTTGATAATTTAGAGCCGAATTCGTTTAGTGCCACACTCGTTTCTCCTTGAATTTATTTCGCTTGACGTCTCGTGATGGAGATACAATAGCACAAGTTGAAAGAGGATGCTTCACAAAGATTTGGGGTGAAAAATGAGACCAAAAAAACACCTATCGGTTTTAAACCAGACGTCTATTAACTCAAAAAACAATGCCTATCTTTTTTTTGAGATGTCGTTGTTTGTGCAATATGACGAAAAATATTTAAAAAATATTGAATATTTAATTATGAAATAGAAAAATGGGATTCAAATTGTGAGATGGGATTTTGTGATGTCCCAAATTTTGAAGCTGAAATCCTTGAAAATAGCGGATTTGAGAAAAATGTTAAAATGTTTTGACTGGTGGGTAATAGTAAGCCACCAGTTCCCCCTTGCGGGATATGGCACAGTGGCACTCGCGAATAACGCCGCCCATCGCATTTACCGTTCGCCTTAGTCTCCGACAACGGCTTCACGGCGGCATGACGAGGACTGCTATCGCTTTCGTGCAGTGGTGCAATAGAAGAGTGCTACAACGCCCGAGAGTATTGGAGAGCCGTTAGGTTTAATAAGACCCGATTATGTCTGCCATGATCTTAATGCTCTTATGAAGGACATAAGAAAAGTGTACTATGTTAGTTATAAACTAATGCTTTATTTTATATATTGAAATGTAAGTGCTTTATGTATAAACAAGAATCCAGCTGCTTATACAACTGTATCAACACTTTTCACTGCATTGTATGCTTATGTATAGTAAAGCACACCTACTTGTAGGTGTGCTTTAACTCACGAAGATATATAATTTTTAATCTCATTGCTGCTAACTACTTAAATCCATCCACATCAGGATTAATGTACTTAAATGAATCCTTATGCATTACGCCACTCTCCATTCCATTTGCATCAATGTAATAACAGTCATTATCTGCTTTATTATAATAGATGTTCTTCTGTTGTTCCATGGTACAATGCCTTCATTTTATTACACCTCCTTGAAGTTTAATGGATTCTTTTTAGAATTGTAAAAGGTGTGCATGCCTAAACATACACACCCCTTTGTCTGTTATATATTTGAGATGCTCACTCACTAGCTAGCCGTGGTTTATTCAAAACCAGGTGTTTCCCAATCCTCATCTGTCATGTGATCCCAAGCACCCTTATGCATTACTTCACATTCCATTCCATTTGCACCAATGAAATAGCATTGATTCTCTTCTTTGTTATAATAGACATTCTTCTTTTTACCATGGTCCATTACATAACCAACGCATTTGTCTCCATGATGAGGTTTTACTCCAGGCATTTTGCATCTAATAAAATCATCCCATGCATAATTCGCTGCATTTGATGGTACTCCATTATCCTGTGTCACTACCTTCTGCCCTTTATCATTGTATACATAATTGTATTTAGGTTTTGAGGATGGCTTTGAGGATGGTTTTGCTGAGTGGGGCTTGGTCTTGCTCAATAAACTCTGCTTTACCAACATTGTACTCTTTCCACTCTTAATTGCATAATACTTTATTTTCTTAACTGTAGATGTTCCAACCACTGTGACTTTTGCACTTTTCTTTAAGCTCTTTGCAACCTTTAATTTGCCTGTACTAGTAACTTTATATGCTTTTGTTGCTTTCTTAACGTACAGCTTTTTACTTTTTTTGTACTTCTTTATTTTAACTGTCTGCTTCTTTGTTGCTGTGGCTTTTTTAACTGTTGTGGTTTTATTTGTCGATGTTTCAGTGCTGGAATCAGCGGTGGAATCCGTTGGTGTCTCGGTCGTGGTATCGGTAGCAGAATTATTAGTAGTATCAACCACCGTTTCGGTTGGAATTTCTTCTGCATATACGCTTGGTACATTGATTGCGGAAACAACCATGAATCCAGCCAATGCATATGCTACAAATTTTGTATGTTTTTTCATGTTCAAACTCCTTATCTTTTTTTTATTTTGATTTTATATCATATAGATAAGAAGTTCAAGCAATAGCAAATAAAAGTTGGATTTTATGTGGTTACCCTTATGGTTACCCAGATCAGGGGAAAGATACGCGAACTCCTTTCTTTACTGCGTTTGAGGACGGTTTATGTGCGCCGTTCGAATCCCCCGTGTCTCACTGGAAGATCTATAGTGGTTTGCTATAGGTCTTTTTTTATGCTAAGAAGTATACAAAGTGGATAAAAAGAGGGTATACCTATGGATAAACAAAATTTTTATCAGGAAAAGTATGAGTATTATAGAACTTTGAATTTGTGGGCTGTGTTCGGAATCAGTATTCCATCAATCGGATATTTTTTCTCGGATTGCTATCTGCTGGGTGGATTTTCCACTGAAACGCTGATCTCACGATCTGCAATTATCATTCCATTTCTCATTTATTTAATTTTGAATAAGTATACGAAGGATTATCGGATTATGGTACCGATGAGTTATGCGATTGGGCACAGCGTAATGTGGTGTACGATCTGGGCATGTACCTATCTGGATGATCTGAGTTTTGCGTGTGTAGGATTTTTTATCATCCTGTTTATTTTTATGGCATTTGGCATTGCAGCACCGCTTCCATATGAGGTTATAGGACATGGGCTGTTGTTTGTGGATATTGCGATTGCAAATACTTTTTTACACTATCCGGATTACGTGATGATGTTTCTTCTGGGAATCCCGTTGTATATCGGAATTTGTGTATTTGATGTGGCAATGGAAAAAACATACCGGGATCAGGTTGCCTTGAAATTAAAACTGGAAGATCACCTTCGGCATGATGCACTGACGGGAGCGTATAACCGTAATGTGTTTGAGTCGTTAGTTGGGGAAAATCACACGTTTATCTGCGCAAAGGGTGAGTATATGGCGATCGCAATGTATGATCTGGACAAGTTTAAGCGTATTAATGATATGTATGGACATTCGGCTGGAGATGAAGCATTAGTTGCGGTATCGGAAGCTGTGAGGTCCAGATTATGTGAGGACGAGATTCTGGTCCGCTGGGGAGGGGAAGAGTTTATCGTCATCATGAAACAGAATGAGCGGAGATTTGAGGAACATGCGCAGGAAATCCGCGAGGCTGTGGAACAGTTACAACTGGAAACCGGAACGGTTACGATTTCGGTGGGAGTGGCAGAGTGCAGGGAAGAAAATTATCAGGAGACAATTAAACATGCAGATACTGCATTATACAGGGCGAAGAATATGGGGAGAAACCGTGTAGTGATGTACTGCAGCGAAATGGACTCCACAGATAACGGTTATTGTGGATAAATCAGATGATAAAAGAATCCAAAAGGTATCATCAATCATACCTTTTGATCGGAACAACTTATGAGATAAAATAAAAAGGGAGCGGTGACGCTCCCTTTTTCCGATATGGAAGAATAGTTATTTGATGCAGTTCATGGTGGCATTTTCTGCGTTTAGCTGTTTTTTGACACGATGTTTCCAAATCATATAAGTAACAATCAGTAAAATACCGGTTGTCAGCCAGGCAGCAGCGTCGGCACTGCATACACCCACGTATCCAAAAGGCTTTGTGGCGATCAGGATAACCGCATAACGGCTGAACAGTTCAAGTACACCGCTGAGCATGGGAACCAGACCACGGTCTAAGCCCTGCAGACCATTACGGTATACAAAGATCCATGCCAGAGGCAGCATAAAAATACTTGCAATGTGCAGATACTGCATTGCTGCGTGCAGTGTCTGTTCAGATGGGTTGTGGATGAACCATCCGACCATCGTAGGTCCGGCAAGGCAGCAGAGCAGTGCGGCGGCTCCGGCTGCAAAGAAACATAAATAAAATGCATCTTTCATACCGCGGAAAATGCGGTCATGTTTTCCAGCACCGAGATTCTGTCCGCAGTAGGTGGCCATGGCTGTACCGAGTGTCGGCATGGTCTGGGTGGCGATGTTGCTGACTTTGGAAGCAGCAGTAAAAGCAGCTACCACGCTGGAACCAAACACGTTGACGGCACTTTGCAGGATCATGGTTCCGATTGCTGTGATGGAATAGTTTAAAGCCATCGGAATTCCCACAGACAGCATCCGGCGGATCTCATGAAAATCACAGTAATAATCTTCGCGTGTGGTCCGCAGGATGTCATATTTGCGGAACATGACAATGAAACATAAAACTGCGGAAACCGCCTGCGAGATAACGGTGGCATAAGCGGCACCGGCAGTGCCGAGTTTTACCACAACAATAAGGAAGATGTCCAGAAAAATATTGAGACCGCTGGACAGGATCAAAAAATAAAGTGGTGTCCGGCTGTCACCGATCCCACGTAAAATACCGGATGCTACGTTATATGCCATGGTAGCAAAGATACCGGCAAAGATGACCCGGATGTACCGGTTTGCCAGTGTGAGGATATTTTCCGGAGTATTCAGCCACAGAAGCAGCTGGCGGGAAAACGCAACCGTAGGAACGGTCAGAATCATGGAAATTACAACCGTTAAAAGCAGTGAAAGTGCTACGCAATGACGGAGAAGTTTCATGTCTTTGGCACCGAATGCATGGGATACCATGACACCGAATCCCTGAGCAATTCCGTTGGCGAAACCGAGAACCAGAAACATCAAGCAGCCCGTAGAACCAACGGCGGCCAGTGCATCCTCCCCAAGATACTGGCCTACGATCACGGTGTCTACCATGTTGTAGAACTGCTGGAACAGATTTCCAAGCAGAACCGGAAGGGAAAAAAGAAGAATGATCTTCATTGGATTTCCGATCGTCATGTCTTTTCTCATAGTAAAATCTCCTTTACCTCTTATTCATTTGTAATTGTAGTCAAAGAAAGAGACTAACAGTAAGGATAGTCTCTTTTCGTGCGGGCAACAGGACTTGAACCTGCACGGTCTCCCACTAGAACCTAAATCTAGCGCGTCTGCCAATTCCGCCATGCCCGCAAGTTTATGTAGTTTTTGTATCTTTTATTATAGAAGATACTTTACTAACTATAACGACATTGTGTGCAGATGTCAATTACTTTTTGCTTAAAAAAATGACAAAATTATGGGAAAACTACTTGACGAATAGAAAAAAATATTGTATCGTATATTACGTGTTTTGCACAAGGGCTTATAGCTCAGCCGGTTAGAGCGCACGCCTGATAAGCGTGAGGTCGGTGGTTCGAGTCCACTTAAGCCCATATCTTACAGGATGTCCGGTATGACCGGACATCTTTTTTGTTTTATTGACAAGAAGACAGTATTATAAATAGGGGTTACAGTTCACAGATTGCCCTGCAAACCGTAACAAATAAGGTACAAAGCATACAATACCCATTTTTTGTATATTGACAAAATATTTTATGAAGGTATAATACGAATTATCATTTGTATGATCCATTGAGGTAAATTGGTACGCAAATAATGTCAAAGGGGGCATGTTTACGTGCTTTTTTTTTGGAACACTTTAACGTGCTACAGAGTTAATGAGGCAATGAGATAATACAATGAAATTACTAAATACTCAATAAGAGGTAGGAGAGAAGAACATGAGTAAATATCTAGTAAAACGTGTATTGTTAGCGATATTATCAATACTCATTGTAAGTGCCATTACGTTTTTCGTAATGAACCTGATTCCTGGTGGACCGTTTAATAAGGAGAAAGCGACCAGCAAGGAAGCACAGCAGGTATTGGAGGAAAGGTACAATCTGGACAAGCCGGTTCCGGAACAGTATGTATTGTATATGAACAATCTGCTGCATGGCGACTGGGGAGTTTCACTTCACAGTGGAAGAAATATCGGAACAGAGATTTCCAGAAAGTTTGCAGTATCTGCAAAATTAGGTGGAGTTGCGGCAATTGTTGCCATTATCATCGGTGTGATACTGGGCAGTATCGCAGCACTTACAAGAAATAAACTGCCGGATCGTTTGATCGTATTTTTCACGACACTGGGTACGGCAATGCCGTCTTTTGTACTGGCAACGCTGCTTTTACTTGTATTTTGTTTAAAACTCGGATGGATTCCGGTATGGTCTTCGAGCAATCCGAATTATTTGCTCCCAATCATTGCACTGGCGGCATATCCGATGGCATATATTACGCGTCTGACAAAGACAAGTATGCTGGATGCGCTAAATCAGGATTATATCCGTACTGCAAGGGCAAAGGGCGTGCACCGGCTCAAAGTTATTTTTAAGCATGCGCTGAAAAATGCCCTGATTCCGGTTGTAACATATGTTGGTCCTATGGTTGCCTATATTCTGACAGGTTCCATGGTTGTGGAGAACATATTTACCATTGGTGGTCTTGGAACCGAATTCGTAACAAGCATTGTCAACCGTGATTACACTATGATTATGGCAATCACGATTTTCCTTGCGGTTCTGATGGTAGTTGCAAATCTTCTTACAGATATTGCATATAAACTGATTGATCCAAGAATCACATTTGAATAATGATGGAGGAAGGAACTTAGAATAATGCAGGGAAATGAAGAATTAAAAAAGCGGCAGATACTGTCCGCACAGATTGATTTAAGTAAATTTAATAAGGGCGATTTTATAAAGGCAACGGAAGAAGAGAAGAAGCAGCAGGATGTCATGGGCGAGTCAACGACATTTTTTAAAGATGGCATGAAACGTCTGAAAAAGAATCCGCTGGCAATGGGAAGTATTGTGATTCTGGTTCTGATTCTGGCACTGATCATTATTGCACCGTTTTTTGTACCATACAGCTATTCGGATATCATTACAGTGGACGGCAAGCGTGACAAGACCGCAGCCAATATGGCACCGTTTGAGTACTCGAAATTAGAGCAGCAGTACATGGATCGTACCGGTGAGAAACTGTTTCCGCATATTTTTGGAACCGATAACTTAAGCCGTGATTACTTTATCCGTGTTATTTACGGTACGAGAGTCAGCCTTTCGGTTGGTGTGATCGCTGCAATCATGGTACTTATCATTGGACTGGTTTATGGTTCGGTTGCGGGATATTTTGGTGGAAAAGTGGATCTGATCATGATGCGTATCGTGGATATTGTGTATTCCTTGCCGGATATGCTCATTATCATTCTGCTTTCGGTTGTGTTTCAGGAACGGTTAAAGCCACTGATTGAGGGAACCATGTTTGAAAAACTCGGAACCAATATGATCTCCATGTTTATTGTGTTTGGATTGCTTTACTGGGTAAGTATGGCGCGTCTGATCCGTGGACAGATTCTTACAATTAAAAATAATGAATATGTACTGGCAGCACGCTGTATCGGTACCAGAAACAGCCGCATCCTGACCCGTCATATTCTGCCAAACTGTTTATCTGTTATCATTATCACGACCGCATTGCAGGTGCCGAGTGCCATCTTTACCGAGAGCTACTTAAGTTTCCTTGGTCTTGGGGTAAGTGCACCGCTGACTTCCCTGGGAAGTCTGGCAAACGATGCGCGTTCAGCAATGCAGTCGTATCCGTACCGTCTGGTAATTCCGGCAGTGCTGATCTGTCTGATCGTACTTGCGCTGAACCTTCTGGGCGATGGATTGAGAGATGCATTTGATTCAAAACTGAATTAAGGAGATAAGCAAATGAGTGAAGAAAATAAATATATATTACAGGTAAAAGATCTTCATACCAGCTTTGCTACGGATGCTGGGGAAGTTCGTGCGGTAAATGGTGTCTCCTTTAATCTGGAACCGGGAAAGACACTGGGAATTGTAGGAGAGTCCGGTTCCGGTAAATCCGTTACTTCTTATTCGATCATGCAGATTCTTGCGGAAACCGGAAAAATTACCGGAGGAGAGGTACTTTATCACGGCGAGGATATTTCCAAGTGGAACGAAAAGCAGATGCAGAAGTTCCGAGGGGAAAAGTGCTCGATCATTTTCCAGGATCCGATGACAAGCCTGAATCCGGTATTTACGATTGGAAATCAGTTGATGGAGGCAATTCTGCTCCACACAGACAAGGATAAAAAACAGGCGCGTGAGCGCGCCATTGAAATGTTAACACTGGTTGGTGTCAATGAGCCGGAAAGCCGTCTGAAACAGTATCCGCATGAGTTATCCGGTGGTATGCGCCAGCGTGTGATGATTGCCATGGCACTGGTCTGTGAACCGGATATTCTGATCGCAGATGAGCCGACTACGGCACTTGATGTGACCATTCAGGCACAGATCCTTGAACTGATGCAGGATCTACAGAAGAAGCTCGGTATGGCGATCATCATGGTAACCCATGATCTGGGTGTTATTGCAAGTATGTGTGATGAGATTATTGTCATGTACGGTGGCCGTGTCTGTGAGCGGGGCACAGCGGATGCCATTTTCTATCATCCGGCGCATGAGTACACCAAAGGACTGCTCCGCTCCATCCCAAAGGCAGACAATATGAACGAAAAACTCATCCCAATCGGCGGAACTCCGATCAACCTGCTCCAGATGCCGGAGGGCTGTGCGTTTTGTCCGCGTTGTGAGTCGGCAATGAAGATCTGTTTAAAACAGCAGCCGGCGGAGTTTCGTGTGGGCGAAGACCATCTGGCGAGCTGCTGGATGAATGTAAAAGAAATCTATGAAGCACAGGAGGGCGGCAGCAATGAGCAGTGAAAAGAAAAACAATGATTATCTGCTGGAAGTAGAACATTTGAAGCAGTATTTTCCGGTGCATCAGGGTTTTAGCACCACTCCGCTGAAAGCAGTGGACGATATTTCCTTTGCCATCCGCCCGGGAGAAACACTTGGTCTGGTTGGCGAGTCCGGCTGTGGAAAGACAACAGTAGGCCGTACACTGCTTCGCCTGTATCAGCCGACGGCAGGTAAGATTACGTTTGACGGAAAAGTTCTCTTTGACAGTGGAGAACAGTATGGCGAAAACGGAAAAATGATCGTTGATGCAAACGGAAAGCCGGTTATGGGCAAAAAAGTAGATGTCAATATGATGCCGTATCGCAAGGAAATGCAGATGGTATTCCAAGACCCGTATTCATCATTAAATCCACGTATGACGGTGGAAGATATTATCGGGGAACCTTTAGATGTGCATAAACTCTACAGAAATAGAAAAGAGCGGCGTGAAAAGATTCTCGATCTGATGGAGCTGGTCGGTCTGAATGCAGAGCATGCCATGCGTTATGCGCATGAGTTTTCCGGTGGACAGCGCCAGCGTATCGGAATTGCCCGTGCACTTGCGGTAAATCCGAAATTTATTGTCTGTGATGAGGCGGTATCTGCACTGGATGTTTCCATTCAGGCACAGGTTGTCAATATGTTTGAGGAATTACAGGAAAAACTTGGAGTTGCCTATCTGTTTATCGCACATGACCTGCTGGTTGTGCATCATATTTCCGACCGGATTGCAGTTATGTATCTGGGAAAGATGATGGAAATTGCGGATGCAGATGAGTTAAATGCAAATCCGATACATCCATATACACTGAGTCTGCTGTCCGCAGTTCCGATTCCGGATCCGGAGACAGCAAGAAAAAGTCATAGAATCGTGCTGGAGGGGGATGTTCCGAGTCCGCTGAAAATGCCAACCGGATGTCCATTCCGTACAAGATGTAAGTATGCAACGGAAAAATGCGGTCAGGAGATGCCGCAGCTGACCGACAGGGGGAATGGTCATATGGTTGCATGCTGGAATAAATAAGGTTTTTTCCCGCAAGGGTGAAACATATAAATAATTTTCAGGAGGAACAATTATGAAGAAGAAACTTGTATCAATCATGCTGGTTGCTGCAATGGCTCTTAGCGTAGCTGCATGTGGTTCATCAAAAGGAAACTCTGCAAAGACGGACGGAACCGAAGCAATGGCTTCCAGTGTAAGTAAAACACCGGACAACCAGATAAGCATTAACCTTGCTTCCGAGCCACAAACCATCGATCCGGCACTGAACTCTGCCGTAGATGGTGGATGTATGATCGTGAATTCTTTCGCGGGTCTTTATACCTACGACAAGGACGGCAAGCTGATTCCGCAGCTGGCATCTGATATGCCGGAAGTATCCGATGATGAAACTGTTTATACGGTAAAGATGATAAAATCCCAGTGGAGCAACGGGGAAGAGGTAACAGCAAACGACTTCGTATACAGCTGGAACCGTGCTGCGGATGAAAAAACAGCAGCTGATTATGCGTATCTGTTTGATATTATTGCAAGAAATGATGACGGCTCACTTGCTGTAGAGGCAACTGATGATTATACGTTAAAAATTACACTGACCAATCCATGCCCGTATTTCAATGACCTGATGGCATTTCCTACTTATTTCCCGGTATACCAGAAGGATGTGGAAAAAGCGGATCCTGATGGAAAGAATCCGGGTAAGTGGTGTCAGGAGGCTGGCTTTGTATCAAACGGTGCTTATACATTAAAATCATGGAAGCACAACGAGAGCATGGTTTATGTAAAGAACCCGAAGTATTACGATGCAGACAATGTAACTATGGATGAGATCCACATCATGCTGAGTGCAGATGATACTGCAACCTATGCAGCATACAATAGTGGAGACCTTGACTTTGTAGATACCGTTCCAAACGATGAGATTTCAACATTAAATGGAAAGAACTCTGATTTCCATATCATTCCAAACCTTGGAACTTATTATGTTGGTTTTAACGTAAACGACCCGATTTTTGACGGAAAGACTGTAGAGCAGGCAGCATCTATGCGTAAAGCAATGAACCTGCTGATTGATCGTGAGTTTATCGTGGAGAATGTAGGACAGACCGGACAGATTGCTGCAGATTCTTTCGTACCGGCAGGTATGTCAGACGGTAACGGCGGAGTATTCAAGACCGATGATACAAGCTACTATGATGCAGACAAGACAGGTACAGACCAGGTAGAGGAAGCAAAGAAGCTGCTGGAAAGTGCCGGTTATACATTTACGGATAACGGAGATGGTTCATACAAGTGTGATCCGGCAATTTCCATGACGTTCCTGACCAACGATGACAGTACGCATATTGCAGTTGGGGAGTCCCTGCAGCAGGATTTCGCACTGCTGGGGATCAATATGGAGATTAAGTCGGAAGACTGGAATGTATTTATTGAAGACCGTAAGTCCGGCAACTTTACCATCGCCCGCGAGGGATGGCTGGCAGATTACAACGACCCGATCAATATGTTAGAACTCTTTACAACGGATTCCGGTAACAATGATATGCAGCTTGGAAAGGGTGACAAGCCTTCCGATTCTGCACCGGACTGGACAGATTATAATAAGCTGATCAAAGAGATCCGTACAACTGCTGATTTCTCCAAACGTGTGGATCTGATGCATCAGGCAGAGGATATGCTGATGGATACCGGTGCAGTAATGCCGATTTACTACTACAATGATATTTATATGTTAAAGTCAAATATCAAGGGCATTTACTCTACCATCTATGGTATGAAGTACTTTATGTATGCAACAAAAGACAAATAAAATCATCCGGATACAACCGCGATGAGAAACATGAAAACTCCGGGAAAGGCTCCCGGAGTTTTTGTGTTTTGTTAATACAGATTTTTTTTCTCGTGTGACCATTTTTCCGGATGATCCTCATACTGTGCGTTAATCCAGTCAACGACCTGCTGCTTGCCTTCGTTTGTAAAGGGCGCAGTAAAATCCGTTTTGAGGGAATCATCCGTCAGGGAAAAGATAAGAGGACCGGGCCAGACCCATGCATGAAAAAAGGCGTCCCCTTCCTCGGGGGCTTCCCGTCTGATCAGAAAACGCATGCCATTGATCCATCCGGTGTAGCTTGTCTTTTTGTAATAATTTAAATTTAATACTTCATCAAAGGTTAGCATAGAATCTCCTGATTTCATTATTTTGTAATAATTGTAACACATTTCCATTAATTTTGGTATAATGTCAGTTAGAGTGTTTGAACGAAGGTGATAAAATATGTTTGGGAGAAATGATTTTATAGAAAATATAAAAGATGCACTGGCAGCGGCCGGTTGTGATATGGGGGCATTTCGCAGCTGGCAGAAAATGTATGACAAGCTGAAAAAGAAGAAAAGTGAGCAGGAGGATCGCTACCGGCGATGCAGAGAGCAGACAAAGCGTGTGCAGGAAGATGCACAGCTGATGGAACATATGCTTACCACTGCGCAATCGGTAGACGGAAAGGAATTCGGCAGACTTTTAAAAGATCTTCGTCAGATGCAGAACAGTTTTGATCATGAATTTCTGGTCAGCAAAGAAGATCAGGAGTTTCATTCCACGTACGATACGATTCTGCGGCTGGGAACGAAAGCGTTGAATGCCCCGGATCAGAAACTTCTGCTGCAGAGTGAAATTGAAAATCTGCTCGCGCTTCTTAAGGAAAATCTGGAAAAAGAGGAACCGGAGATTGCGGCACTTACATTTTATTATCAGTTTGGATCGGATCAGGAACTCGCGCAGCTGCCGCCGGCGGAGAAGCTGTCGAAGATTACATATTTATATGAATGTGAGTTCCGGCGACCGATTCTGCGGCTTTTGGAATCTGGTATTTCTAGTGCCAGGCAGCAGAAACGTACATATGAAACTGCAACAGACCGTGGCAGCAGGAAAAAATATGAAACGCTGCAGGTCTTTTTGGACGGGCAGCCCGAACATATTTTAGAACAAATGATGGAAGAATAAAAAGACAGGAGGATACTATGGAACGCAGACCGTTGCCGGGAGAAAAATACCGGCATTTTAAAAATAAACTGTATCAGGTGATTACCATTGCAAAACATTCCGAGACGGGTGAGGAACTGGTAATCTATCAGGCTTTATATGGGGATTTTGGTGTGTATGCAGGACCACTCTCCATGTTTGTGAGTGAAGTGGATCATGTCAGGTATCCGGATGTACATCAGAAATACCGGTTTGAGCGTGTGGATGAGTCGATGGAAGAAACCGGGAAAAACGCAGAACCAAAGGCAGAGACGGCGCAGCCTGTTATGCAGAAAGCAACAGCGGAAAATGCCGTGACGCCGGACCAGACACAACCGGAGGTGGAACCGAAACTCATGGAGTTTCTGGAGTCAGACAGTTTTGAGGAAAAATATAATATTCTGACGTCCATGAGGGATGTTATTACAGACAGTATGATCGATACGATGGCGGTTGTGATGGATACGGTGATTCCGGAGGGAGATCTGGATAAGAGATATGATGATTTAAGGTATGTGATCCGGACCAGACAACAGTATGAATTTGCCAACCGGCTGCGTTGATTAACGCAGTCCGTGCCGGCTTAAATAGCTGTTGTGATATTTTCCGGAATTTGTCACGTCTTCTCCAAACCAGTCCGGGGCGGTGAACTTATCAGCTTCTTCGACCGAATCAAATTCCACTTCCACCAGAGTCAGCGGAGCGAGGTCTTTTTCAAAGATATCGAGTTCTGCGGTCAGATGCTCGTTTAAAGGAATCAGATAGCGGGTTTTGGCAATTAAAAGCCCGTCAATTTTCGGAAGCAGGTGCCCGTAGGACTCTTTGGTGAGAGGAAGATTGTATTCTTCCCGCACCATAAGCCCATCGCCCTTGTAGGTGAGATAATAATCGTTGTTGGAGCGGCGGATGCGTACGACCGGTTCAGTGCACAGGTAACCCTGTGCTATTTTTTTACTTTCATACTGATCCAGATGATCCGGTAATGTTTTTACAAGATATTTTCGTTCGATTTCCATATGATTTTCCTTTATTTAAAATAAGTCAGCAGTTTCTGTACGGCAATGCTCTGCGGTTTTCCACTGTCTTCCACAATGGTGATCTGGCGCTCCGGAATTTCTTCTTCGAGTTCGATCTCGAAAACCTCTTTGCGCTCAATGGCCGGTCTTGCAATGCCTTCCGGACAGAATCCGATGCCAAGATTACAGCGGACCATCGGAAGAATCTGGTCTGTGGTAGCAACTTCCATATCTGGAGAAAACCGAAGGTGGTTTTTGTAGAAAAACCGGACATACAGATCATTGGTTCCGGTGCCGGCAGAAAGGGAAACAAAGGAAAAATCCGCAAGTTCCTTTAAACTGCGTTTGCGGCTTGCAGTTGTTTTATAGGCACTTCCTCCGATCAGAATGTCGTGATAGCTGCGAAGTGCGGTTTTTCGCAGAGGCTTTCGGATTTCCAAAGGAGAGGTGACCATGGCGATATCAACAAGTCCTTTTTCTAAGGCATCAATGGCCTGCGGGGTGGAATGATTGGAAATTTTCAGACGGACATGTGGATAATCTTTATGAAATTCCTGCAGTTTGTCTAAAAGGTACAGACGCATGGCGGTTTCACTGATGCCGATATTGATCTGCCCGCTTTCAAGGCTCTTGTTTTTGATAATTTCTTTTTCTCCATAGGTGAGCTGTTCAATTGCAATGGCAACGTGACGGAACAGGTGCTCGCCCTCGGTTGTCAGCTGAATCCCTTTGTGGGAACGGATCAGCAGTTTGCAGTCAAGCTCATTTTCCAGAATATTCATACAGCGGGTGATGTTGGGCTGGTTACTTCCGAGCATTTCTGCCGCGTTGGAAAAGCTTTTATAACGGGCAACATAATAGAAAATGCGGTAATAATCTAAAGTCATGATATTCCCTCCTCATAAACTATCGAAAGTATAATACAAAAATGGCAGGTGAGTCAAATGGAAATCCTCCGATTGTGTGCTTGTCGTTTTTGTAAGAAATTGCTACAATAGATCATAGCAATTACCGAAAAGGAGAATGATAAATATGAGCAGACTTGGAATTTTTATTGCAGACGGATGTGAAGAAGTAGAAGCACTGACGGTTGTGGATATTGTCCGCCGTGCAAAACTTGAAATTGACATGATTTCCATCAACGGAACAAAGCAGGTGACCAGTTCCCGCAATGTGACATTTATGACAGACACGACAAAAGAGGAGGCTGACTTTTCCGCTTATGACGGGATCATTCTGCCGGGCGGTATGCCGGGAACGGTTCATCTGGGAGAAGATGATACGGTCAGTCAGGTGATCCGTGAGTTTGCAAAAGAAGGAAAACTTGTTGCGGCAATCTGCGCAGCACCGAGTGTGCTGGGACAGGCCGGAATTTTAAATGGGAAGAAAGCTGCGTGTCATCCGGGATTTGAAGAAAAACTGACCGGAGCAGAAGTATTCTTTTCCCCGGTAGTATGTGATGGAAATGTGATTACAAGCCGCGGCATGGGAACTGCCGTACCGTTTGGTCTTGCAGTTGCCCGTTATTTTACCGATGATGCAACCATAGAACATGTAAAAGCCGGACTTGTATACGCATAAACAGGTTCCAGAAATTGTCAGCTTTTTGTTCTCATAATTCCTCTGGTTCTGGTCACACTATACTCAGGCACATGAGAACAGCAAGTTGACCCAAAAAGCCGACCTGCCTTCTTGTGTGCAGGCCGGCTTTTTTTATGCAGGCATATAAAATACAGGAGGTGAAGAACTATGGCAGGTAACAACAATTCATCAAGCGGTACAAACCGTATGGCAGTACCGGAGGCAAAGGACGCAATGAAGCGTTTTAAGGAAGAGGTTGCAAGCGAGCTTGGAGTACCTTTAAAAGATGGATACAATGGGGATCTGACTTCCAAACAGGCAGGTTCTATTGGTGGAGAAATGGTCAAGAAGATGATCATGAAGCAGGAAGAACAGATGAAATAAGGACTTTCTGCCGGAAAACAAAACAGCGTATGGCTTTTTACAGGCCATACGCTGTTTTTATTATAGGAAATAAAAAAACACTTGGCAAATATGTATTTCGTATGCTATAATGCTTAAATGACTGTGGTGGTCGTAGTATGCCTGTTTGTACCATCACGGAAAAATAGATCGTACATGGAATTGATATATATAAGGAGGAAACAATTAAGATGAGTGTACAGGTTGAAAATTTAGAGAAGAATATGGCGAAACTTACCATCGAGGTTTCAGCAGAGGATCTGGAGAAAGCACTTGAGTCAGCTTACCAGAAGCAGAAGAAGCAGATCAGTGTTCCGGGATTCCGTAAAGGAAAAGTTCCGAGAGCCATGATCGAGAAGATGTATGGAGTTGACGTATTCTATGAGGATGCAGCAAACGCTCTGATGCAGCAGAATTATGCAGCAGCTGTTGACGAAAGCGGAATTGATATTGTGTCACGTCCGACCGTTGACGTTGTACAGATTGAAAAGGGCAAGCCTTTTATTTTCACAGCTGAAGTTGCTGTAAAGCCTGAAGTTACACTTGGCAAATACATGGGAGTGACCGTTACAAAGATCGATACTTCTGTATCCGATGAAGAAGTAGACGAAGCTCTGGAAAAAGAACGCAATAACAATGCAAGAACCATCAATGTAACAGACAGACCGGTTGCACAGGGAGATACCGCTGTGATCGATTTTGAAGGATTTGTAGACGGTGTTGCATTTGAGGGCGGTAAGGGAGAAAACCATTCATTAGAGATCGGTTCCCACACCTTTATTGATACATTTGAGGATCAGCTGGTTGGAAAGAATGTTGGCGATGAAGTAGATGTAAATGTTACTTTCCCTGAGCAGTATCAGGCTGCTGATCTGGCAGGAAAGCCGGCTACATTCAAGGTTAAGATCAACGAGATCAAAGCAAAGGAACTTCCGGAGCTTGATGATGAGTTCGCAAAGGATGTATCTGAGTTTGATACATTAGCTGAGTACAAGGAAAGCTTAAAGAAAGACTTAGAGAAGAAGAAACAGGATGAAGCAAAGCGTACAAAAGAAGACGAAGCCATCCAGAAGATCATTGACAAGTCAAAGATGGAGATTCCGGAGGCAATGATTGATACACAGTGTGAGACAATGATCGAGGAATTCGCTCAGAGAATCGCACAGAGCGGTCTTTCCATGGATCAGTACTTACAGTTCTCCGGTCTTACCGTAGACGGATTAAAGGAGCAGGTTCGTCCGGAAGCTCTTACCCGTATCCAGAGCAGTCTCGTATTAGAGCAGATCGCTAAGGAAGAAAATATCGAAGTATCTGATGCAGATGTAGATGCAGAGATCGAGAAGATGGCAAAGAATTACGGTATGGAAGCTGATAAGCTCAAAGAGTACATGGGCGAAGGCGAGAAAGAATCCATGAAGAGAGAACTTGCCATCACAAAGGCAGTTGAACTGATCATGGACAACATCAAAGAAAGAGCAAAGGCTAAGACAAAGAAAGAAAAAGAAGCTGAGGCAGAAGCAGAGGCTTAATATTGAAAACTACGACAGAGAAGGACTGGTCTGGGAGAATACCAGACCGGTCTTTTGTTCATTGAGGTGCATCGCAGGATGCATGTAATAATTATAGGAGGCGATTTTTCTATGAGTTTAGTACCTTATGTCATTGAACAGACCAGCAGGGGCGAGAGAAATTATGATATTTATTCCCGTCTGTTAAAAGACAGAATTATCTTTTTAGGGGAAGAAGTAAATGAGACAACCGCAAGTCTTGTTGTTGCACAGCTTCTGTTTCTGGAATCGGAAGATCCGAACAAGGATATTCAGTTATATATCAATTCTCCGGGTGGAATGGTTACTGCCGGTATGGCAATTTATGACACCATGCAGTATATCAAATGTGATGTATCAACCATCTGTATCGGACTGGCAGCCAGCATGGGTGCGTTTCTTCTGGCTGGTGGTACAAAGGGAAAACGTTTTGCACTCCCTAATTCAGAAATCATGATTCATCAGCCTTCCGGTGGTGCAAAAGGACAGGCAACAGAGATTCAGATTGCGGCAGAGAATATTTTAAAGACAAAGAAACGTTTGAATGAAATTCTTGCTGCAAACACCGGTAAGCCATATGAGACAATTGCAGCAGATACGGAACGTGACAATTATATGTCCGCGCAGGAAGCTGCAGATTACGGCTTGATCGATGGAGTGATCACGAATAGATAGTTATGTGGAAACCTCCGGTCATTGCCGGAGGTATTTTTCATTTATAGGAGTAAATAAATTATGGCAGGAAAGAATGATGGCAAAATCCGCTGCTCTTTTTGCGGAAAAACACAGGATCAGGTCGGAAGAATGATTTCAGGTCCAAATGGTGCATTTATCTGTGATGAGTGTGTAGATATCTGCGCAGAGATCATTGAGGAAGAGAATCTGGAAGAAAAAGCTCCGGCTTCTGCAAAGGAAGAAATCAATCTGATTAAACCGGAAGAAATGAAGGCGTTTCTGGACGATTATGTAATCGGGCAGGATCAGGCAAAAAAGGTACTTTCGGTTGCGGTATACAATCATTATAAGAGAGTGCTTGCAGATCAGGAAAATGATGTGGAACTTCAGAAAAGCAATATTCTGATGCTGGGACCGACCGGTTCCGGAAAGACGCTTCTGGCGCAGACACTTGCCCGTGTACTTAATGTACCGTTTGCAATTGCAGATGCCACGACACTGACAGAGGCCGGTTATGTGGGAGAGGATGTAGAGAACATTCTTTTGAAGCTGATTCAGGCTGCAGATTATGATGTGGAGCGTGCACAGCACGGCATTATCTATATTGACGAGATCGATAAGATCACAAAGAAATCGGAGAATGTATCCATCACGAGAGACGTATCCGGAGAGGGTGTTCAGCAGGCATTACTTAAGATTCTGGAAGGAACGGTTGCATCGGTTCCGCCACAGGGAGGACGTAAACATCCGCAGCAGGAACTGATTCCGATTGATACAACAAATATTCTGTTTATTTGCGGCGGAGCATTTGATGGTCTGGAGAAAATTGTAGAGGCACGTATGGACGCTTCTGCGATCGGATTTAATGCAGAGGTGAAGTCAAAGTCTGACATCAATGTGGGGGATGCATTTAAGCGTGCGCTGCCACAGGATTTTGTGAAGTTTGGACTGATTCCGGAGTTTATCGGACGTGTGCCGATTACCGTATCTTTAGATTCGCTGGATCGCGACGCATTGATCCGTATTTTAAAAGAGCCAAAGAATTCTCTGATCAAACAGTATACCAGACTTCTGGAACTGGATGGGGTAGGACTGGAATTTGAGGACAGCGCAATTGAAGCAATTGCAGATAAGGCATTAGAGCGCAAAACCGGAGCACGTGGACTGCGTGCCATCATGGAAGCGGTAATGCTGGATCTGATGTATCGTGTCCCATCGGATGATTCCATCAGCAAGTGTGTGGTAGATAAAAAGATGGTGGAAAACAATCTTGCTTTAGATGGAGAAGAGATTCTTGGAATTGAGCAGGACCCGAAGAAAGAAGTAAAAGAAGAACTTGCTTCATAAAAAGACCGGATGCGTCTGGAAATATAGGAGCAGATACAAGTGGAAGATAAAATATTGACAATTCCGGCAGTGGCACTGCGGGGAATGACGATTTTGCCGGGCATGGTGGCTCATTTTGATATCAGCAGGGACAAATCCCTGCGTGCTGTCGAGGAAGCCATGAAAGGAGACCAGAAGCTTTTTATCGTCACACAAAAAGATACAGAGAAAGAAGATCCTCAGGGAGAAGATCTGTATGAAGTGGGGCTTCTGGCTGTGGTTCGTCAGGTCGTAAAATTACAGAAAAATATTATGCGTGTACTGATCGAAGGAATCGGGCGCGCAGAGATATATGAATATACACAGACAGCCGATTATATGCAAGCGCGTGTGATCGTGTATGATCAGGAAGACGATGAACAGCTTCCGGAGCAGGCAAAGTCTGCAATGCTTTTGAGTGTGCAGGAAACGTTTGCAAAATATGCAAGAGTACATGGCAAAATCGGGCAGGATGTGATGCACCAGGTTCAGGAAGAGACGGATCTTTTAAAACTTCTTGATTATGTGGGAAACAGCCTTGTAATCAGTTATAAAAAGAAACAGAAACTGTTAGAGGCTGTCACGCTGACAGCACGTTATGAGGCGGTGCTTTCTTCTTTGCTGCAGGAGACAGAGATTCTGGCTTTAAAGCGTGATTTCCAGAAAAAAGTGCAGGAACATGTGGATAAAAACCAGAAAGATTACCTGCTTCGGGAGCAGATGCAGGTAATCCGGGAAGAGCTGGGAGAATCCAATACAGAAACCGATGCACAGGAGTATGAAAAGAAACTGCAGGAACTTCAGGCTTCCGGGGAAGTGAAAGCAAGAATTCATAAGGAGATTGAGCGTTTTCAGGGAATTTCAGGAAATTCATCCGAGAGTACGGTAAGCCGTGGTTATATCGAAACCTTACTGGAACTTCCGTGGGATGCAGTATCGGAGGATAACAAAGACTTAAAGCATGCGCAGAAGATTCTGGATGAGGATCATTACGGTCTCGAAAAGGTAAAGGAACGTATTCTGGAATTTCTTGCAGTCCGTAATCTGACCGGAAAGGGAGAGAGCCCGATTATTTGTCTGGTGGGGCCTCCGGGAACCGGAAAAACCAGCATTGCGCGTTCGATTGCCCGTGCGCTGGATAAAAAATATGTTCGTATTTCACTCGGAGGTGTGCGGGATGAAGCGGAGATCCGCGGACACCGCAGAACCTATGTGGGAGCAATGCCGGGAAGAATCGTCAATGGACTGCGGATGGCGGGAGTCAAAAATCCACTGATGCTGCTGGATGAAATTGACAAGATGAGCAGCGATTATAAGGGAGATACAGCTTCTGCCATGCTGGAAGTGCTTGACTCGGAACAGAATCATAAATTCCGGGATCACTATGTAGAGCTTCCGGTGGATCTGTCCGAGGTACTGTTTATTGCAAGTGCCAATTCCATGCAGGATATTCCGGGACCGCTTCTGGATCGTATGGAAATTATAGAAGTCAGCAGTTATACGGAAAACGAAAAGTTCCATATTGCAAAGGATCATCTGCTGGCGAAACAGTTTGAAAAAAACGGAGTTGCAGATGGCAAACTAAAGATTACGGACAAAGCGCTGCGAATGGTGATTTCTTCTTATACCAGAGAAGCAGGTGTACGTTCTCTCGAACGGCAGATCGGAGAAATCTGCCGCAAAGCAGCCCGCAGAATCTACGAGGGCGATGAGAAAATGATTCGTGTAACCGGCACAAATCTGGAAGATTTTCTCGGAAAACCGAAATATCGTCCGGAGAAGAAAAACAAAAAGAATGAAGTAGGCATTGTGCGCGGTCTGGCATGGACCAGTGTGGGTGGTGTAACTTTAGAGATTGAGGTGAATCTGATGCCGGGCAAGGGCAGTGTGGTGTTGACGGGAAAACTCGGAGACGTCATGAAAGAGTCTGCACAGACCGGAATCAGTTATATTCGGTCCATCAGTGAAGATTACCATATTGATCCGGAATTTTTCCAGAAACATGACATCCATATCCATGTTCCGGAAGGTGCGGTTCCAAAAGACGGACCGTCTGCCGGAATTACCATGGCAACCGCAATTCTTTCTGCGGTCACCGGGAAGCCGGTACGGGCAGATGTTGCCATGACAGGGGAAATTACACTGCGCGGACGTGTACTTCCGATTGGCGGATTAAAAGAGAAATTGCTTGCGGCAAAGAATGCCGGAATGAAGACGGTCTGTATTCCAAAAGAGAATGAACAGGATCTTGCCGAAATTTCGGAAGAGATCGTTGGAGATATGGAGATCATACCGGTAGAACATATGGATCAGGTAATTAAGGCTGCATTTGTATAATGCAGCCCAAATTCTTTTTGCAGGAGAATAAATATGATTATCAAAAATGTGAATTTGGAGACAGTTTGTGGAATTACAAGTGCGATTCCGGACAACCTATTGGATGAAGTGGCTTTTGCCGGAAAATCCAATGTGGGAAAGTCATCGCTGATCAATGCGCTGATGAACCGGAAATCGCTTGCGCGTACTTCTTCCCAGCCGGGAAAAACGCAGACCATAAATTTTTACAATGTCAATGAGGCGATGTATCTGGTGGACTTGCCGGGATACGGATACGCAAATGCAAATATTGAGATTAAGGCGAAATGGGGACAGATGATCGAAAATTATCTGCATATATCTAAACGGCTGAAAGCAGTTTTTCTTCTGATTGATATCCGTCATGAACCGTCGGAAAATGATCAGATGATGTATGAGTGGATGGTTCATCAGGGATTTGCGCCAATCATCATTGCAACAAAATCGGACAAATTAAAAAAGATGCAAATCCTGCAACATGTGCAAATGATAAAGGATATCCTGCAAGTAGAGCCGGGAACGATCGTTATTCCGTTTTCTGCGGAGTCAAAACAGGGCCGGGAAGAAATCTGGCAGATTGTAGAATCCGTTATTGAACTTCCGCAAGGGTACATCGAGGCGGAAAATGCCAAAAGAGAGGCAAAACAAAAGCAGCCGGCACCGCAGGAACCGAAGAAAAAAGAACGCTGGAAAAAGACAGACCGCCCGGTAGCCAAAAAGACACTTCGAAAAGAACAGAAAAAGAAAGTGAAAAAAAAGTAGAATGAAGAAAAAGTATTTGTATACTGCAATCATGCTTTTTGCCATTCTGGTGGCAGGAATGGGACTGACCGGATGGTACGTCAGCCAGACACAGGAACAGACGGATGGACAGGAACTGACGGTTGTGACTTCCTTTTATCCAATGTATATTGCGGCTGAGAATGTAATCGGGGATGCAGACGGAGTGCGTCTGGAAAATTTGAGTGAGCCGCAGACCGGCTGCCTGCATGATTTCCAGCTGACACCGGAAGATATGAAGTTACTCAGTACGGCGGATGTGTTTATCATCAATGGTGGTGGAATTGAAAGCTTTATGAAGGAAGTTGCAGAGGCTTACCCGAATCTGAAAATTATAGAAGCCTGTGAGAATATTTCTTTGCTCTCCGGGGAGGAGGACGATACACATCATCATGAGGGGGAAACAGAAGAAGAACATGCCCATGGGGATGTCAATGCCCACGCATGGATGAGCGTTTCTGCTTATGAGACACAGGTACAGACGATTGCCGATGGATTATCTGGAGCAGATCCGGAAAGAAGCAGTGCCTATCAGAATGGGGCAAAGGCATATCTGGAAAAACTGGACGGACTGAAAAAACGTCAGGAGAAATTAAAACAGGAAATTTCCGGTCAGTCGGTGATTCTGTTTCATGAAGCATATGCCTATGTCGCTGAGGACTATGGACTGCAGGTAAACTATCTGCTGGATCTCGATGAGGAACGGCAGGTCAGCGCAGGAGAAGTATCAGATGTGCTTTCTGCTGTCCGCAAGGGGCATGTAAAATACATTCTTGCAGAAGAACTGTATGGAAAGAGTATGGGAGATACGATCCGGAAAGAGTCCGATGCAAAGGTATTATATCTGGACCCGCTGAATCGCGGAACTTACGAAAAAGACAGTTATATTAACGGTATGAAAAAAAACATGGAGATACTTGAGGAGGCATTTTATGCGAAAGATCATTAGTCCGTGTGGATTTCACTGCATCAAGGTGAACCATCTGGGGGTGTGGTTCAGTGAGCAGGAAATCTTAAAAGATGTGAATCTTCATATGCACTGTGGATCGCTGAATGCGATTATCGGAAAAAACGGTGCCGGAAAATCGACATTGATCCGTGCCATGCTGGGGGACATCCCGCATACGGGAGATATTGAGTTTCGGGATACCAAAGACGGACGGATGCAGAATTTAAAAATCGGATATGTCCCGCAATCGATTAACATCGAAAAAAATACACCGGTCAGTGTCTATGACCTGCTGGCAAGCTATGAGTCGAGATATCCGGTGTTTCTGCCGAAAAACCGGAAATTATATGAAAAGATCAAAGAGCATCTGCGCATTTTTGAGGCAGAAGAACTGATCGATAAACAGGTTTGTAATCTGTCCGGAGGACAGCTGCAGAGAGTGCTTCTTGCACTGGCGGTGATGGATGAGCCGAATCTGCTGCTTTTGGATGAGCCGGTATCCGGAATTGACCAGAATGGCATGGAACTTTTTTTTAAAACGATGGATTATCTGAAAAAACATTATGACCTTGCGATTATTCTGATCTCACATGATCTGGATTACGTGGCAAGATATGCGGATCATGTAGTGCTTCTGGACAAGACGGTCCTCAGGCAGGGAACGGTAAAAGAAGTATACGAAAGTTCCGAATTTGAACGGATTTTTTCTGCGGGAAAAGAAGAGACATGGATAAAGGAGGATGAGACAAATGATTGATTGGACCTCCTGGATGGATTATGGTTTTATGAAGATGGCATTGGCCGCAATACTGATCATTACACCACTGTTTGGGCTGATGGGAACCATGATTGTCAATAAAAAAATGGCATATTTTTCGGATGCCCTGGGGCATTCCGCACTGACGGGAATTGCTGTAGGAGTGGTATGCGGAATTCCGGATACGAATATTTCCATGGTGATTTTTGCAGTTGTATTCGCGCTGCTGTTAAACAAAATCGGAAGCAGAAGTACCGTATCAACCGATACGATTATTTCGGTTTTTTCCTCCTGTTCGGTTGCGATTGGTCTGGCAATTCTGTCAAAAGGCGGAAATTTCAGTAAATATTCGAGTCTTTTAGTCGGGGATGTTCTGAGCATTACCAAAAAGGAAATCGGGTATCTTGTTATTATTTTTATCGTTACGATTTTGTTCTGGATCACCTGTTTTAACTGGCTGAATGCCATCTGTATTCACCGGGCACTGGCAAAGAGCAAGCGGATTCCGGTACAACTGATGGATTATGTTTTTGCGGTACTTGTAGCACTGATTGTCATGCTTTCCATCAAGTGGGTAGGTATTCTGATCATCAATGCATTGCTGATCCTTCCGGCGGCATCGAGCAGAAATCTGTCGGTAAATATGCGGGAATACCATGTCTTTTCGATAATTTTTTCCGTTTTCTCCGGTGTAATGGGACTGATTTTGTCTTATTATACGAACGTTGCAACCGGCCCAATGATTGTAATTATCGCATCTGTGATCTATTTTGTGACTTATTTTTTCGGAAGAAAGTGGAAAGAATAACAGGGAGAATAGAATTTGACCGATTGTATTTTTTGTAGTACAATCGGTGTATACAAAATACTGAGGAAATACAAATGGATGAAATAACACTCAAAGCACTTGCAAAAATAAATCTGGGACTGGATGTGGTCCGGCGCAGGGAAGATGGATATCATGAAGTGCGCATGATCATGCAGACCATTCATCTGTACGATCTTCTGGAGATTCAAAAGATCCGGGAGCCGGAGATACAGATTGTTTCCAACCTCTCTTTTTTGCCGGTAAATGAAAATAATCTGGTCTATAAAGCGGCACGGCTGTTACAGGAAGAGTTTGCGCTTACAGATGGAATTTCCGTAAAACTGACAAAGAGAATTCCGGTAGCGGCGGGGATGGCAGGAGGAAGCACGGATGCTGCCGCCATGCTGTATGCGATGAATCAGTTGTATGATCTGGGATTGTCCCGCAGGGAACTGATGAAGAGAGGGGTACAGATCGGGGCAGATGTTCCTTACTGTCTTATGCGTGGAACGGCACTGGCAGAAGGAATCGGGGAAAAACTGACACAGCTTCCGCCGATGATCAAATGTCCGGTGCTGATTGCAAAACCATCCATTTCTGTATCGACCAAATTTGTATATCAGAACCTGAAGCTGGATGAACAGACGAACCATCCGGATATTGATGCACTGATGAAAGATATCCGGGAGAAAGATTTTGACGGTGTCTGTGCACATATGGGAAATGTACTGGAATCGGTTACGATACCAAACTATCCGGTAATTGCAGAGATCAAACAGCAGATGATGCGTTCGGGTGCAAAAGCTTCCATGATGAGCGGAAGCGGTCCTACCGTATTCGGTCTTTTTGAAGATGGAGAAACGGCAAAGCGTGCGCTGCGGGAAATGAAACGCTCCGGTCTTGCAAAACAGGTATATCTGACCACGATCTACAACAACAGGAGAAAGTAATAATTCACACAAACAGAAATGGAGACGATAACATGACAGATGATCTGACGCTCAATATGGACGCATATCTGCCACTGAGAGATGTTGTATTTAATACGTTAAGAGAGGCAATTTTAAAAGGAGATCTCAAACCGGGAGAGCGGCTTATGGAGTTACAGCTGGCAGCAAAGCTTGGGGTGAGCCGTACACCGATCCGTGAAGCCATCCGTATGCTCGAGCAGGAGGGACTTGCTGTAACCATGCCACGCAAAGGGGCAGAGGTTGCAAAGATGACGCTCAAAGATATGGAAGACGTTCTGGAAATCCGGGAGGCACTGGATGAACTTGCCGTAAAGATTGCATGTGATAAGATTTCGGAGAAAGAGCTGCAAAAACTTTTAGAAGTCAAAGATCAGTTTGAAAACAGTACAAAGACCGGAGATGTGAAAATGATTGCCGAGATGGATGTGAAATTCCACGATGTTATTTTTGAATCAACGGGAAATCCGAAACTCGTGACGTTATTGAACAATCTGCGGGAGCAGATCTACCGATACCGTGTGGAATATATCAAAAATCCGGACAATTATCCGATCCTGATTGCGGAACATAATGCAATTGCGGAGGGTCTCAAAAACCGGGATAAAGAAGCGGCAACGCTTGCCATGCACAAGCATGTAAAAAACCAGGCAGTGGCGGTAAAGAGCGTAATCCAGTGTCAGGATGAAACAGAAAATGAATAGTTTATGTAACAGATGGAAATAGTAAGGACAGATACCTTTTGGTGTCTGTCTTTTTTTAGGTATACAGGCACCTTATGGGATGAAAAGAGATAGGAATGTAAAAATGGAGCATACAAAAATTTCGACCGATATTGAGCAGAATATAAAACAGTTTCAACAGCTGTTTGCAGACAGTGCAGATATTAAAATGAAGGAAATGCGTCTGGGAAAAGGAAAAAGAAGACGCTGTTTTCTGGCATATATTGAGGTGGCAGTCAGCAATATGCTGCTGGAAACGACGGCTTTGGGGAGACTGCTGGCGGCATTATCGGAGCTGCCGGACAGAGACTTAAATCAGGTACTCAATGAGAATGCGATGGGGATTTCAGATGTGACACCGTACGATACCATAGAGGATGCAGCACAGGGGATGCTCACGGGGGATGCCATCCTTTTTGTGGATGGATACGGACATGCATTAAAGATTGCCGACAAAGGATATCCCGGCATGGGGGTGCAGGAACCGGATTCGGAAAAGGTGATCCGTGGTTCGAAGGAGGGGTTTACCGATTCCATCAAAACGAATACGGCACTTATCCGTAAGCGTGTGCGATCGACACGGGTTAAAGTAGAAGAAGTACAGGAGGGGGTGCGTTCGCATACGGCAATTGATCTGGTGTATATGGCAGATCTGAAATATACATCCGTGCTGGAAAAAATCCGGGAAAAAATTACAGAATATGAGATTGATGGGGTCATGGACAGTGGAACTTTGGAACAGTTGGCGGAAAAGAAATGGTATTCACCGTTTCCACAGTTTCAGACGACGCAGAGGCCGGACCGGGCAGCACTTGCAGTGCTGGAGGGGAGAATCGTATTGTTATGCGACAATTCTCCGGTCGCTCTCATTCTGCCGACAGATCTGAACTCCTTTCTGAAGACGAGTGATGACTATTATAATCGCTTTGGTGTGGCAACGTTTGCACGGATTTTGCGTTACATGGCAGCCTTTTTTGCCATGACGCTTCCCGGACTGTATCTGGCGGTGACAAATTTTCACACACAGATTCTGCCGACACCGCTTTTGTTATCCTTCTGGGAGGCACGGATCGGTGTGCCTTTTCCGGCGGCACTGGAGGTCATTCTCATGGAGATTTCTTTTGAACTGTTGCGGGAGGCGGGGGTCCGGCTGCCGGGGGCAATGGGAAATACGATCGGAATTGTCGGAGGTCTGATTATCGGGCAGGCAGCTGTGGATGCCAACCTTGTCAGTCCGATTGTGGTGATCGTGGTTGCGTTTACCGCGCTTTGTTCCTTTTCCATTCCGAATGAAGAATTTGCTTTTTCATTCCGGATATTGAAATTTTATGTGATTGTCCTGTCCGCATGGCTTGGATTTTTCGGATTTTTGATTGCACTGCTTACGGTGTTCATCCATCTGTCGCGGCTGGAAAGCTTTGGGATTCCGTATCTCATGCCGTTTGTGGGGGCAGATGTCAATGATTATCATGATGAACGCGACAGTATCTGGCGTGCACCACTGAAAAAAATGGTGCGAAGACCCATTTATGCAAAACGCGGGGAGCGGATACGTCTGCGGAAAAAATAGGCTGAGTAAACAGTAACGGAGGAACGATATGTTTTCAAATAATAACCGGATATCAACGCGGCAGGTGTTCCGGCTGTTTGTGTTCGATTTTGTAGGGGAAAGTACGCTGATTCTGCCCTCACAGCTGGCGGCATTTGCGGGAAATGACGGTCTGGCATCCATTGTGCTGGGAGGTATCATGGGAAGCCTGTATCTGTGGTATCTTGCATATGTTTTAAAAAAGATGGAAACGGATCTGGTCACTTATATGGAACGGATTCTGCCGGCATGGATGAAAAAAATTTTTCTGGTGTTACTGCTGGTCTATTTTACCGGTATGGCAGGATACGGGGCATATATCTTTTCGGACGTGATACAAAAGGGGCTGATTGCAGGGGAGTCGTTTCCCCTGATTCTGATTCTGGTATTGCTGACGGCAGGATATGCCGTGTGTGGCGGGATTGAAAGCCGTGCACGGGTGTATGAGATTTTGTTTGTCGTTTTGTTTGTACTTCTTGCAGTAATGCTTTTGATTGCGGCGGGGGATCTGGAGATGGAATATCTGTATGGCTTTTTTCAGGCAGATACCGGGTCGGTGATGAAAGGAAGTCTGGCAGTCTTTTTTTGTCTGATGCCATTGTTTCTGCTTGCATTTTTTCCCTCTTATGTGCAGAAAGCAAAATGGGGGAAGCTGGTGCATGCCGTGCATGCGGCAATGTGGTTTGCCATAGGTGTTCTTGCAGTTTTGTATGTGATCCTGCTGGGCAGTTTTGGAAGCCGTTCCCTAACGACCATGAAATATCCGGCCATTACGCTGATGAGCAGTATCCATCTGAGGGGAAGTTTTTTGAAGCGGCTGGATGCCTTTATGATCGCCATCTGGTTTTTTACGCTGTTTGCACTTGTGACTGTGTTTTTGTTTTATGCACAGGAACTGGTACAGAAACTGCGGAAAAAAGATACGCATAAAAAATGGTATCTCTGTGGGGTGATGGCTGCCGTTTTCGGGGTGGCAGAAATGCTCCACCAAAGCAGCCATGGGGAATGGTTCCGGGATTATCTGCTGTATATCGGAATCCCGTTGTTTTTGTTCCTGCCATTGTTTGTACTTTTGTGGGGAAAGGGGAAAAAACGGCATGAAGGGTAAAATAAAAAAATATGTTGCACTGGTATTGTCTGTGCAGCAGCTGCTTTGCGGATGCAGTGCCACAGAACTCGAAGACCGCTGTTTTCCAATGATGGCGGTTGTGGACGAAAAGGATGGACAGATTTCTTTTGGTTATGGATTTCCCAAGCTGAGCCAGAAGGATAATACGGATCTGGAAGAGGCGCGTGTGAATATCGCGCCTGTCACGGGAAAGACGATGGAAAGCTGTGTGCAGACCTATGATAGCCGGCTGGAAAAACTGGCAGACTGCAATCATATGAAAGTGCTTGTCTTCGGGGAAAATCTGATGGAGGATACCGGACGGTATGCGGATGTTCTTTCTTATCTGAAACAAACCGGACTTTTCCCAAGAAACATCTATGTATGTGTGGCGGAAGATCCATTGGCATTGTTTGAGACAGAAGAAGATCTGCCACAGGATCTGGGAAGTTATCTGGAACAGTATCTGCAGAATCAGGAATCAGCGGGATCAGGAAAACTGTTTAAGCTTGGCAGGCTGCTGGACGAGAAGGAAAACCATATCCTGCAGATTATGCTGCCATATCTGGAAACAGAAGACCATATCATCTTCTGGAAAACCATGTACCGCGTACCGGATGACAGGTTTTTGTATAAACAGGAAAAATAATGGAAATGCTCTTACTATCAGAGGAAAGAGAGTGTGGGAAAATGAAAAAGAAAAAAATCATGTTTATCATTTTATGTATGTTAACAGTTCTTGCTGCGGGAACTGCGCACGCAACAGAAAAGGAAAGGGTGGACCCACTGCAGCCGGCAATTGCAGAAAAAATACTGCGGTTTCATGTACTGGCAAACAGTGATGCCAAGGACGACCAGAATGTGAAACTAAAGGTCCGGGATGCGGTGGGGCATATGCTTGGGCAAAAACTAAAAAAGGTAACAGACCGGGCACAAACCGAAAAAATTGTGCAGGACCATATGGACGAAATTATAGAAACAGCGGAAAAAACGCTGCACAAAAACGGCTATACATACGGTGCCAGCGCAAGGCTTGCCAATGTGGATTTCCCTGTGAAAACGTATGGGGATTATACGTTTCCTGCAGGCAAATACCGTGCATTGCAGATTACACTGGGAAAAGGAGAAGGACATAACTGGTGGTGTGTGCTGTATCCGAATATGTGTTTTCAGGGATCGGTATATGAGGTTATGGATGAATCTTCCGGTGAGGAGCTGCGTGAAGTTTTGACACAGGAAGAATATGCAGATGTGTTTGATTCTGGAAAAATGCAGATCCGGTGGAAATTCCTTGATTATTTCCGTTAAACTGGTTATGATAATGAAGCACGCCAATGTGCGTTAAGATATCAAGGAAAAGAAGGAACTGGCTATGACAAAAGACGTATTATTGTCCATCAAGGGATTGCAGATCGGGGAAAACGAACAGAATGACACGATAGAAGTGATCTCCCCGGGAGATTATTATTTTCGGAATGGCAAGCATTTTTTTATGTACGAGGAGGTCATGGAAGGTCAGAAAGAATCGACCAGGAACATGATTAAAGTGCGTGATAATTATATGGAACTGACGAAAAAGGGTGCTGTCAACGTTCATATGATTTTTGAAAAAAATAAAAAGAATATTACATACTACAATACACCGTACGGCAGTCTGCTGGTGGGAATTGATGCCTACCGTGTGGATGTGCAGGAGAAAGAGGAAGAGATTACGGTTGAGGTGGAATATGCGCTGGAGATAAACAATGAGCATCTGGCGGACTGCCATATCCGGATTCTGGCAAATCCGAAACAGGACCCGGCATTCAAACTTGTCAGATAAACAGACGTAAGTAATGAATATGCACGAAAACAAACGAAAATGAACGAAAAAATTGTTAAATATTGTGAAAAAATGCTGAGTTGTGGTATAATGTAAAAAATGATAACAGAGGGGGAAATCATTATGAATACGGAACACAGGCAGCAGAAAATTTCTTTCTGGCATTCCATGAAAACGCAGTTTATTGCGGTAGTGATTCTTGTGGCGGCAGTGATTGTAATATTGTATACACTCATGATTATGCCTGGGGTAAAGAGCAATATCCGCAGTATCTATTCCGACTATCTGCTGGATCTTTCCATTTCGTATGGAAGGGAGATGGAAAGTGCCATGCAGGTAAATATTGATCTTTTAGATAACCCGGAAGCTGCACAGGACATTTTACAGCAGCTAGATATCGCAGGAGCCAAGACAGCTTATGCCTATCTGGTCGGATTTGACGGAACGATGCTGTATCATCCTACCGCTGAGAAAATCGGGCAGCCGGTAGAAAACGATGCTGTCAAAAAGATGCTCAAAGAGATACAGGGGGGAAGTATCCCAAAACCGGAGACTGTGCAGTATGTATTTCAGGGGGAGAAAAAATTTTCCGCATGTTATACCAGCAAAAAACAGTTTATCCTTGTAGTCACGGCGGATGATGCAGATCTTCTTGCACCGGCATTAATGCTGGAGCAAAGGGGAATCCTGATTTCCGGTGTGCTGCTGTTGCTCGGGGCTTTGGCAGCGTTTGTTTTTGCAACACGGATTACACGTCCTTTATCAAAGATTACAGATTCCGTGAACCGGATTGCACAGCTGGATCTGCGAAACGATCAGGTACTGGAACAATGTGCCGCACATCGTGGGGAAGTTGGAAGCATTGCAAATGCCGTGCTTCGGATGAAAGAGGCTCTGACGGAAATTGTACAGAAGATACGGCAGCAGGGTGGACAGTTGTTTGATGCGTCGGAAACGTTAAACAATAACGCGGCAAAGACAGCAGAAAACGTAAATAATGTGGAGACCGCAGTAAATGAGATCGCAACCAGTGCAACCAGTCAGGCACAGGAGACACAGGGGGCAACCGAGTCCATTATTTCCATGGGTACGATGATTGAGGATTCTACAAGCCAGGTAAAATCCATGAACGAGACGGCAGATGTGATGAATGAGTCCGGACAGATAGCCAAAAAGGCACTGGAAGAACTGGGAGAAATCAATGAGAGGGCAACCGAGTCCATCAATGTGATTTATGAACAGACCAATACAACGAATGATTCTGCCTTGAAGATCAAGGATGCAACATCGCTGATTGCTTCCATTGCAGATGAAACCAATCTGCTGTCACTCAATGCTTCCATTGAGGCTGCCAGGGCAGGAGAGGCAGGAAAAGGTTTTGCGGTGGTGGCAGCACAGATCCAGAAGCTGGCAGAACAGTCCAACGAATCTGCCAAGCGGATTGAGGATATTATCCGTGAACTGCTGAAAGATTCCGAAACTGCAGTACATACGATGGAAGATGTGAAGAAAATCATGCAGGAGCAGAACGAAAAAGTGAAAAAGACGGCAGAAGTTTTTGAACAAATGCATGAAGGTGTCAATTTGTCCATCCATGGAATGGTATCCATAGAAGAACAGACACAAAAGATTGAGGATGCAAGAAATAAGATCGTAGATACGGTACAGAGTCTGTCGGCAATCGCAGAGGAAAATGCGGCAAGCACACAGGAGACTTCGGCTTCCATGATGGAAATTGGTTCGGTTATCAATGATATCAGCCAGAATGCAGAGAACCTTAAAAATATTGCAGAGGTTCTGGAAAGGAATATGCAGCTGTTTCAGATGGAAGAATCATGATTTGTGGAACAACGGTATAGAATCTGCATGAAAAGAAAAGGCTTATCTTCCCGGTGGGGAAGATAAGCCTTTTCCTGTTTTTTCCTGTAAACACATTATTTCTTTTTGCTGCTGGAACCGGATTTGGATTCTTTCAGCCGGGCATTGGCTTCATTGTACTTTTCCTGAAGCTTTGCACGGAATCCTTTTTTCTTTTTGACCGGTTTTTCCAGCGGTCCACGGAGTCCGCGTACGCCTGTGATATAAAGACCACTGACGGTTGCCTTGACTTCTTTCTTGACCGGAATGTCATCGTAGATCTGCTCGTCTGCGATCAGTGTCATGACTCTTGGTCCGACTTTGGCTTTTACGATTGGAAGTTTGGCGCGCTGCATGAGTTTGTTTGCCTGTTCCATTACCTGGGAAGGAAGGCCGGCATCTTTCATTTTCATTCGTTTTTTGTCGATGATCAGCATCGTCACTGTCTGCGCAGCGGCTTTCATCTGCTCATCCTGTTCTTCTTTTTTCTTCTGTGCTTTCTTTCCGAGAAAGTACAGGACAATCATAGCGGCTACCAGAATAATGGCAATCACTAATAATACGATTCCTATTGGTTTCATCGTGGATTTCCTCCTCTATATACTAAAATTTATTGTAGCAAAGATTTCTGTAAAAATCAACGTTTACTGTTTGTATTTTCTATGGATTTATGGTATGTTTAATTAGTTGTAAAAGGAAAGAAAGAAGGATTTGGGACATTATGAAGAAAAGAGTGGTTATACTTTTTTTGTGCATGACGATGGTATTATCCATGGGAGCATGTGGTACAGACAGTGATAAAAAGGCAAGTACCCAGCAGGGAACACAGGAGACGGCAAGTGAAGTGTTTGACGGACCGCACAGCGCACAGATGAAGCTGGATTTGTCAAAACTTGTGACGAAACTTGCAGATTATAAAGGGATTGATGTTACAATCTCCGGAAATTATGATGTGACAGATGATCAGGTGGAGCAGAATCTGATGTCACTGCTTTCATATTACGGAATCACCGGAGTTGAGGTAAAAGACCGTGATACGGTTCAAAAGAATGATTATGTCAAGGTGGATTATACCGGATATCTCGACGGGGATGCATTTGATGGCGGTTCTGCGACAGACACAATGATTGATGTGGCGAACAACTGTGATGCCACACAGAAGACAAATTATATTGATGGATTCAGTGATGGGCTTGTCGGCGCAAAAGTCGGGGATGAAGTAAGTTCGGATGTGACATTTCCGGAGAATTACCAGTCTTCGGATCTGGCGGGAAAGAAAACAACGTTTAAATTCAAAATCAAGGGAATTTATAAGCCGGTTACCATGGACACGCTGACCGATGACATGGTAGCAGATGCATTTACCGAGCAGAAGATCACCACGAAAAAGGATCTGGTTGCATATGTACGGCAGGTACTCGAAAAGCAGGCCGCAAATTCCAAGTCTCAGGCAAGCATCAGCGCAGTTGAAGATGATCTGCTGGATAAATGTAAAGTGACAATTCCGGATGAGTATCTGGATGCGCGTCTGCAGGAATATCAGCATGAATTTGAAGCAGACAACTGCAATGATACACAGACTCTGGAACAGTATGCAAAGAATAACAATACCACCGTGGATGATATGAAAAAACAGTGGAAAGAACTGATGATCAAGCAGATCAAAATTGAATTTATCTTTGGACGGATTGCGGAAAAAGAAAATATTACAATCAGTGATGATGATTTTAAGTCATTTGTAGATTATCTGGTAAGTTCAGGCAACAGCCAGATGGCAGATGAAAATGCGGTATATAAATATTATGGTGGTGGAAATAAAGAGGATGGAAAGAAAACACTTCGTCAGCTGTATGTGGTCAATCAGGCGATTTCGTATGTTGTGGAGAAAGCCAATATTACCGTAGAACCGGATACACAGACGACAGAGTCATCGGAAAACTAAAGGGTTCAATAAAAACAACTAAGGGATAGATTAGATTTTTAACGGAGGGACAGTATGGAATTAGTAAATGTCAGAGAGATTTTCAAAAATACGATCAGATATGAAAATCAGCAGGTAACGATCGGCGGATGGGTAAGAAGTAACCGTAATTCCAAAAATTTTGGATTCATTGTAGTGAATGACGGTACCTTTTTTGAGCCGATTCAGGTTGTATATGGAGATGGTCTGGAGAATTATGAGGAAGTCTGCAAGATTAATGTCGGAGCAGCAGTCATTGTAAAAGGACAGCTGGTGCCTACGCCGGAAGCAAAACAGCCGTTTGAGATCCAGGCAGCAGAGGTAACCGTGGAAGGTGCTTCCACACCGGATTATCCGTTGCAGAAGAAGCGTCACACGTTTGAATATCTGCGTACCATTTCACATCTGCGTCCGAGAACCAATACGTTTGAGGCGGTGTTCCGTGTACGTTCCCTGTGTGCATATGCGATTCACAAATTTTTCCAGGAGCGCGATTTCGTTTATGTGCATACTCCGCTCATCACAGGAAGTGACTGCGAGGGTGCAGGGGAAATGTTCCAGGTAACAACGCTTGATTTAAAAGATGTGCCGAAAAAACAGGATAAAACCGTGGATTATACTAAGGATTTCTTTGGAAAACCTACCAATCTTACCGTATCCGGTCAGTTAAACGGAGAAACCTATGCGATGGCATTTAAAAATATTTATACGTTTGGACCGACTTTCCGTGCGGAAAATTCAAACACAACCAGACATGCGGCTGAGTTCTGGATGATTGAGCCGGAGATCGCATTCGCAGATCTCGAAGATGATATGATGCTTGCGGAAAGCATGTTAAAGTATGTGATCAATTATGTGATTGAACATGCACCGGAAGAAATGGCATTTTTCAATAATTTTGTGGACAAAGGTCTGCTGGATCGTCTGGAGAACGTAGTAAACAATGATTTTGCACGGGTGACCTACACAGAAGCAATTAAGATATTGTCAAAACACAATGACAAGTTTGATTATAAGGTATCCTGGGGCTGTGATCTGCAGACCGAGCATGAGCGTTACCTGACCGAACAGATTTATAAGAGACCGGTATTTGTAACCGATTATCCGAAGGAAATCAAGGCATTTTACATGAAACTCAATGAAGACGGAAAGACAGTTGCAGCAGTAGACTGCCTTGTTCCGGGAATCGGAGAGATCATCGGCGGAAGCCAGAGAGAGGACGATTATGATAAACTTCTGGCACGTATTCAGGACATGGGGCTGAAAGAGGAAGATTACAAGTTTTATCTGGATCTGCGCAAATACGGATCAGCCAGACATGCCGGATTCGGTCTTGGATTTGAGCGCTGCGTGATGTATCTGACGGGTATGGCAAATATCCGCGATGTCATTCCGTTCCCTAGAACCGTAAATAACTGCGAACTGTAAAATGGAATAAAAGAGCCGTATTTCCCATAAACTCTAAGGAGGACAATTTCCGGAGAAGTATGTGTGGAGAATGGGCAGGAACAAATAAATAATAAAACAGGAAGAAACGCCGCAAAGTTTGCAGGCTGCTTTATAGGCACATGTCTGCTCTCCGCGGCGCTTTTTCTGTTATGGTGCGGGATTTCCTATTCCATGAGATTGTCGGTGGAACTGATCCGGGTGGGAATTACGGCATGGTATGCGCTTTCCGGTCTCATCGGTGGAAAAATCCTGCGCGCATGTAAATGTGGTGCCATACCTTTTTGCGCAGTTATGCTGGGAGGCTTTTTTTTCGGGATTCTGTATGTCTGTTCCTGCATACGGGAACAGCACTGGATTGCGCTGGAGGGAGAAAACCTGACGATTCTGATTTTGTGTACGGCAGCGGCACTGCTGGGAAGCGTGCGGTGGAAAAAGAAGTAAGGGCTGTGTGACTGTAAAAAAAGACTTTCCTTATGGTGACCACTGTGCTATAATAATACAGATAGACGGGAAATCCAAAAAAACAGACAAAGGAGAGATTCTCATGAAGCATGTAAAGACATTAAATACAAGAAAGTTACAGAACACAATCAAGACAGGTGGATGTGGCGAGTGCCAGACATCATGCCAGTCTGCATGTAAGACATCCTGTACAGTAGGAAACCAGACCTGCGAGAAGTGTAAGTAATCACGGAGTGATTACTTACACAGCCCGAACGCTAAGGTAAGAAAAATAAGGCATAATAAAGCCGCGTGCGTAGCGCGCGGTTTTATTATGTTTAGGAAAGAGAGGAAATATTATAGTGGTTCATCAGTTTAAGAACAATGGCTATGATATTGTATTAGACGTAAACTCCGGTGCCATTCATGTGGTGGATGATGTGACTTATGATGTGATCGCATTATTTGAAGATCACTCCAGGGAAGAGATCATTGCCCAGTTACAATCCCGGTATCCGGAACAGGAGATTGCAGAAGCAATCGAAGAAACAGAGCAGTTAAAGGAGCAGGGAGACCTGTTTACGGAAGATGCTTACGAACAGAAGATTTTTGATTTTAAGAAGCGCCCGACGGTAGTAAAGGCATTGTGTTTACATATTGCACATGACTGCAATCTGGCATGCCGCTATTGCTTTGCGGAAGAGGGCGAATATCATGGAAGAAGAGCCCTGATGTCTTATGAGACAGGAAAACAGGCACTTGATTTCCTGATTGCAAACTCCGGAAACCGGAAAAATCTTGAAGTGGATTTCTTCGGAGGAGAGCCACTCATGAATTTTGATGTGGTAAAACAGTTGGTTGCCTATGGACGGGAACAGGAAAAGCTGCATGACAAACATTTCCGTTTTACGCTGACAACGAACGGGGTGTTGTTAAACGACGATATCATGGAATTTGCAAATAAGGAAATGGACAATGTCGTTTTAAGTATCGATGGAAGAAAAGAAGTGAATGACCGTATGCGTCCGTTCCGGAAGGGGGCGGGAAGCTATGACCTGATCGTTCCGAAGTTCCAGAAACTTGCAGAAAGCCGGAATCAGGAGCGTTATTATGTCCGCGGTACCTATACCCATTTTAACACCGATTTTTCCAAGGATGTACTGCATCTGGCCGATCTGGGATTCAAGCAGATTTCTGTGGAGCCGGTTGTCGCACAGCCGACCGATGAATATGCACTGCAGGAAGAGGATCTTCCGGTTCTCTTTGAAGAATATGATAAACTGGCAGCGGAGATGGTCCGCCGTAACAGAGAAGGAAATTCTTTCAACTTCTTCCATTTCATGATTGATCTGGAAGGTGGACCTTGTGTGTACAAGCGTCTGTCCGGATGTGGTTCCGGAACGGAATACCTTGCAGTCACACCGTGGGGAGATCTGTATCCGTGCCACCAGTTCGTCGGAAATGAAGATTTTCTGATGGGAAATGTCTGGGATGGCGTGAAAAACACGAATCTGCAGGACGAGTTTAAATGCTGCAATGTCTATGCAAAAGAAAAGTGCCGTAAATGCTTTGCCAGATTTTACTGTAGTGGGGGATGTGCTGCAAATTCGTACAATTTCCACGGAACCATCACAGATGCTTATGATCTGGGATGTGAACTCCAGAAGAAACGTATTGAATGCGCAATCATGATAAAAGCTGCGGAAGCGGAAAATTAAAGGAATAGGAAGGAAGCAAACATGAAAAAAAGCAAGGGCGTCGCTATAATCGCGATTATCCTGGCCTGTCTGATCGGACTGGGATATTACACGAGCACGATTATGTCTGCGACAAGCACAAGTCAGAAAAAAACTGACAACAAGACGGAAGCCGAAGGTATTAAACTTGGTCTTGATCTTTCCGGTGGTGTGTCCATTACTTACCGGATCAAGGATAAGAATCCATCCAAGAAGGATATCAATGATACGGTAGCAAAGCTTGAAGAGCGTGCCGAGAGTTACAGTACCGAGTATGCGGTATATCCGGTTGGCGATGACCGTATTACGGTAGAAATTCCCGGTGTCTATGATGCAAATGCCGTACTTGAGGATCTGGGAAGCCCGGGATCGCTGTATTTTATCGTACAGAAAGATTCGGACGGTAATGAAAACTACAGTTATGACAGTTCCACAGGGGAATACAAACTGAATTATGACATTCAGGATCTGGTTGACAATGGTTCTGTAATCATGGACGGTAATGATGTAAAGTCTGCTAATGCAGCGTATAACCAGTCTTCCTCTACCAGTACCAAGGAGCCGGTTGTTCAGCTGACATTAAAGAAAAAAGCAGCAGATGTGTTTGGAGAGGCAACCACAAAGGCAGCTTCTTCCGGAGAATCTATCGGTATTTACTATGATGATCATTTCATCAGTGTACCGAAAGTAGAGAGCGCAATCAAAGACGGAAGCTGTGTCATCAACGGTATGTCTGATTATGATGAAGCGGAACAGCTTGCAACATTTATCCGTGTAGGTGCGATCAACTTAAAGCTCGAAGAGATGGAATCTTCCGTAGCAGGGGCACAGCTGGGTGGAAAAGCACTTTCTTCCAGTGTCAAGGCAGCCGTTATCGGTTTGATCCTTGTGATGCTTTTCATGATCTTAAATTACAGCTTATCCGGTGTGGTTGCATCCATTGGTCTTGCCATTTATACAACCGTAACGGTAGCTCTGATTTATCTGTTTGAAATTACGCTGACACTTCCGGGTATCGCGGGTGTTATCCTTGGTATCGGTATGGCGGTGGATGCGAACGTTATTATTATCTCACGTATCCGTGAAGAGATTGCAGCCGGCAAGTCTGTACTGACTTCCATCAAAACAGGTTACAAAAAGGCAATGTCAGCCATCATTGACGGTAACGTGACCACCTTTATTGCAGCGCTGGTACTGATGTGGCTTGGTTCCGGAACTGTTAAGGGATTTGCATATACACTGATTATCTCCCTGATTGTTTCCATGTTCACTGCACTTGTCATTTCGAGACTGTTAAATCTGGCATTTTATGCGGTTGGATGCAGAAACGAGAAATTATACGGACGTGCAAAAGAACATAAGACCATTGATTTCATGAAGCATCGCTGGGTATGTTTTATCCTTTCCCTCGTTGTGATCGTAGCCGGATTTGTTGGAATGATCGGTTACGGAGCAGCCGGAAAGGGCGCTTTGAATTTCAGTCTGGAGTTTAAGGGTGGTACATCCATCTCCGCAGATTTTGGTAAAGATTATACCGTTGAGCAGGTAGAGGACAAGATTGTACCGGAAGTCGCAAAGGTTATCAATGATAATGCCATCCAGGCAAGTACCGTATCCGGTAGCAATGTTGTGACAATTAAGACAAAGACACTGAGCCTGAGCGAACGTGAAGAAGTAAATCAGATGCTGGTGGACAAGTTTGGTGTTGATGAAGCCACAATCGAGAGCCAGAGTATTGGTTCTACCATTAGTAATGAGATGCGTTCCAATGCGGTCAAGGCACTGATCGTTGCATGTATTTTCATGCTGTTTTATATCTGGTTCCGTTTCAAGGACATCCGTTTCGCCGGAAGTGCGATTATTGCACTGGTACACGATGTGCTTGTTATGTTAACCGGTTATGCATTGATCCGTATTTCTGTAGGTAATACATTTATTGCCTGCGTACTTACGATTGTCGGATATTCCATCAATGATACCATCGTTATCTTTGACCGTATCCGTGAGAACATGCAGGGAATGAAGAAACAGACACCGGAAACACTGGCAGAGGTGGCAAACCGGTCTCTGACACAGACACTTTCCCGTTCACTGAATACCTCCATTACAACCATCATCATGGTATTGCTGCTGTTTATCCTCGGAGTATCTTCCATCCGTGAGTTTGCATTACCGCTTATGATTGGACTGATCAGTGGTACGTATTCTTCCATCTTTATTGCAGCTGCATTATGGTATGTCATGAAACTGCATCTTGGCAAAGACAAATTGATGAAAGCTGCTGCTGCAAAGACAAAAAAGAAATAATTCTGTATCAAGACAGGGAGCTGCATGGCAGCTCCCATTTGTTTTATATGGAAGCGGAACGGTTGCATTGCACCGAAGAATTCGGTATAATGGGAAAAAAGAATTGAAAAGGAGAATATTATGTACACACTGGAAGATATACAGGCAGTAGATCCTGAAATTGCAGCAGCGATCACTGCAGAGTTTGACAGACAAAACAGCCACATTGAGCTGATCGCATCGGAAAACTGGGTGAGCCCGGCGGTTATGTCTGCAATGGGAAGTATTCTGACCAACAAATATGCAGAAGGTTATCCGGGAAAGCGTTATTACGGTGGATGTGAGTGCGTGGATGTAGTTGAGGAACTGGCAAGAGAGCGCGCAAAGAAACTGTTTGGCTGTGAGTACGTCAATGTACAGCCGCATTCCGGTGCACAGGCAAACATGGCAGTACAGTTTGCTATTTTAAAGCCGGGTGATACCATTATGGGAATGAATCTCGATCACGGCGGACATCTGACACACGGTTCACCGGTGAATTTTTCCGGTACGTATTTCCATGTAGTACCTTATGGAGTCAACGATGAGGGATTTATTGACTATGATAAAGTAAGAGAGATTGCACTTGAGTGTAAGCCAAAGATGATCATTGCAGGTGCATCTGCATATGCACGTACCATTGACTTTAAGAAATTCCGTGAGATCGCAGACGAAGTGAATGCGGTGCTTATGGTAGATATGGCGCACATCGCAGGACTGGTAGCCGCAGGGCTGCATCCAAGCCCGATTCCATACGCAGATGTGGTAACCACTACAACACACAAGACACTGCGCGGACCTCGTGGAGGAATGATCCTCTGCAGTGATGAGGTAAACAAAAAGTATAATTTCAATAAAGCTATCTTCCCGGGAACACAGGGAGGACCGCTGATGCATGTGATCGCTGCAAAAGCAGTCTGCTTTGAGGAGGCATTAAAGCCTGAGTTTAAAGAATATCAGACACAGATCGTTAAGAATGCACAGGCACTCTGCAAGGGATTACAGGCGCGTGACATTAAGATCGTATCCGGTGGAACAGACAATCATCTGATGCTGGTTGACCTGACTCCATATGAGCTGACCGGAAAAGTTGTTGAGAAACTTCTTGACAGTGCGCATATCACTGCCAATAAGAATACGATTCCAAACGATCCACAGAAACCATTCGTGACAAGTGGAATCCGTCTGGGAACACCGGCAGCTACATCCAGAGGATTAAAAGAGGACGATTTTGATCAGGTAGCTGAGGCAATTGCCATGCTCATCAAAGAGGGTGAGCCGGCTGTTGAGAAGGCAAAAGCCATCATTAAAACACTGACCGATAAATATCCGCTGCAGCCGATGCATTAATAGGAGGAACCATGATAGATTTAAAATTTTTAAGAGAAAATCCGGATGTTGTAAAAGAAAACATCAAAAAGAAATTTCAGGATCATAAGCTTCCACTCGTGGATGAGGTAATAGAACTGGATGCAAAGGCCCGGGCTGCGCAGTCCGAGGCAGATGAGCTGCGTGCCAGCCGTAATAAACTTTCCAAGCAGATTGGTGCCTTAATGGGACAGGGAAAGAAAGATGAAGCAGAAGAAGTCAAAGCACAGGTAGCTGCAAATGCTGCCCGTTTGTCTGAGTTAGAGGCACAGGAGAAGGAACTTTCCGAGAAAGTGACAAAGATCATGATGACGATTCCAAATATCATTGATCCATCCGTACCGATTGGAAAGGATGACAGCTGCAACGTGGAGATCGAAAAATTCGGTGATCCATATGTTCCGGATTTCGAAATCCCATATCATACGGATATTATGGAGCGTTTTGACGGAATTGATCTCGATGCTGCCGGAAAGGTTGCCGGAAACGGATTTTATTACCTGATGGGGGATATCGCAAGAATTCATTCTTCGGTAATCGCTTATGCAAGGGATTTCATGATCAACCGCGGATTTACTTACTGTGTTCCGCCATTTATGATCCGTTCCAACGTTGTGACCGGTGTTATGAGTTTTGACGAGATGGATGCCATGATGTACAAGATCGAGGGGGAGGATCTCTATCTGATCGGCACATCCGAACATTCCATGATCGGTAAATTCATTGATACCATCAACGATGAGGAGAAGCTTCCATATACACTGACCAGTTATTCCCCATGTTTCCGTAAGGAAAAGGGAGCACATGGTATTGAGGAGCGTGGTGTTTACCGTATCCACCAGTTCGAAAAGCAGGAGATGATTGTGGTATGTAAGCCGGAAGAATCCAAAGCATGGTATGACAAGCTCTGGAAGAATACGGTAGATCTGTTCCGCAGTCTGGATATTCCGGTTCGTACCCTGGAGTGCTGTTCCGGTGATCTGGCAGATCTGAAAGTGAAATCCTGTGATGTCGAGGCATGGTCTCCGCGTCAGAAGAAATACTTTGAGGTAGGAAGCTGCTCCAATCTGGGAGATGCTCAGGCAAGACGTCTGAAGATCCGCATAAAGGGAAAAGATGGCAGGAAGTATTTTGCACATACCTTAAACAATACCGTTGTTGCTCCGCCACGTATGCTGATCGCATTTCTGGAGAATAATCTGAACGAAGACGGAAGCGTAAACATTCCGAAAGCATTACAGCCATATATGGGAGGAATTGAGAAAATCGTTCCAAAACATGAATAGGAGGCAGTCCTATGGGAGATATAAATAAGATGGAAGAAGAATGTACCCATAATTGCATGACCTGTGGGCATGGCTGTGCAGAAGGCAGTGATGGTGTGGGAAAATTCGAAAAAGCCCTGAATAAACTTAGTGATATTGATGCCGGGGAGCTGTTGAAAGGATTACAGTCGCTGGGAGAATCAGACAATCAATAATTGAAAACGATAAAAAAAGCACCGTATGAAATTACCTAAAAAGTCTTTTTGTACGGTGCTTTTTTGTTGAAATTGTACATTTTCGTTGCTTTTCGTCAGAAAGAGAGCGATAATAAAAGAAAAAAACAAGAAGAATCAATTTGGGTAGGAGAGGGTATGAAAGAAGTATTAAAAAGAGGAATGCTGAAATTTGAGAACAGCTTTTTTTCCCATGTCGTCCGATGTGCATTGGGAATGATAATCCCACTTGTTTTGACAGGGGGGATTTCCTGTGCTGTCCGTGATTTTCCGGTCGCCCCGTACCAGATGTTTCTGACGCAGGGGGGTGGGAGATGGTTTTATGATTTCCTTACAATGGTTTATGAGGGAACATACGGTATTTTTTCTGTAGCATTGGTGATTACCATTGCGTACAGTTATGCAATGGAGAAAAATGAATCGCTGGAAAATGTCGTTATGTATGTGGTTGTGGCACTTGCCGCATTCAGCGCACAGCTGAATCTGGGAACAGAAGATTTTGATGTGGCAGGACTGGGAACGACCGGATGTTTTGCGGCAATGTTTATCGGTTATTTGTCCTGCATGGCATTTTCAAAGCTGCGCAGATGCCATAAACTGATGCTGGAACAGTATACCGCGGGGATGGGGGGAGGTTGTGTCTTGGCAATCCGTACACTGATTCCACTCGGTATTGTTGCAGCCGGTTCTGGAGGGTTGAATCTGCTTATTGGCAGAATTACCGGAATCTATGGATGTTACCAGTGGTTTAACCATATTTTCTATGCAGCATGTCAGAATATTGCAGATTACAGTAATTTCCTTTCCGGACTGCTCTATACGTTCGCGGTAAATCTGATGTGGTTTTTCGGTTTGCATGGAAGCCATATTCTGGAGGCAGTGGCAGTCCATAATTTTGGTGTCACAGGAAATGTTGTTTTTTCAAAGGCATTTTACGATGTGTATGTGGCAATGGGAGGCTGTGGCACAACGGTCAGTGTCCTGATCGCATTGCTTTTGTTCTTCCGCAAAGAACGTACCGGAAAGCTGGCAGGGCTGGCATCATTTACGGTAGTCTTTAATTTAAATGAAATGCTTACATTTGGTATTCCGATCATATTAAATCCGATTCTGCTGGTTCCGTTTGTCCTGACACCGGTGGTGTGCTATTGCCTGGCATATGTGGCAACCGTATGCGGTTTTCTGCCGGTTCTTACCCATGAGGTAGTATGGTCGACACCGGTTGGTATCGGTGGCTATCTTGCCAGCGGTTCCTGGAAGGGAATTGCCGTGCAGGCAGCGGGAATTCTGGCAGGGATATTGTTTTACCTTCCGTTCCTGAAAATAAATCAGAGGATGGAGGTATATAAAGCCAAGCGTCATGTTCAGGTTCTGATACACGAATTACAGGAAAAGGAAGAACAGATTGACCAGCCGGTGTTTTTGACGCGCGGAGACCATATCGGAATGATTTCTCGTATGCTCCTGCTTGATTTAAAGCATGCGATCAAGAATAAAGAACTGTATATGCTTTATCAGCCACAGGTATGCAGCGATGGTATCTGTATTGGTGCTGAGGCACTGCTGCGCTGGAACCATCCAGTATATGGTATGATATATCCACCACTTATTATTTATCTTGCAGAGGCGGGAAAGGTATTGCCGGAACTGGAACGGTTTATCATTGATGAGGTTACGGATGGGATTGTGCAGACGTGGGCACAATATGATTCGGATTTTAAAATTTCCGTAAACATTACCGCGCACTCCCTGTTGTGGGACATTGAGGGATATATCCGGCAGACAATGGAACAAAAAGAGATAGATGCCCATATGCTCTGGATTGAAATTACAGAACAGGATATCCTTCTGCAGACGGATGTGGTTGTCCGGAAACTTGAAGAACTCAAAAAGCAGGGACATAAGCTTTTGATTGATGATTTCGGCATGGGACATACTTCCCTGCTGTACCTGCAGTCAGAGTATTTTGATGTAGTCAAGCTGGACGGTTCACTGACCCGCCCACTTTTAAAAAGCCATACGAATCAGAAAATTGTGCGTTCGATTATTGAACTGGGACAGGAACTTGGGGTAAATGTAATTGCAGAGTTTGTGGAAAACAGGGAGCAGAGAGATCTACTGGATACGCTGGGCTGTCATTGCTATCAGGGGTATCTGTATGCAAAACCGCTGGAACTGGAGGAGTTTATTACTTATATGAAACAGATGAACGAGAAGTAGCGGGCTGTTTTTTCAAAAATCTCCAATGATATTTACAAAAATTTCTCTTGTTTTTTTGAAGCCTTGGATATATGATGATGACAGGGAAATTGTTACAGCACAAAAGCCATTTCAGAAAGGATGGGCGGAAAACATGAGAAAGAAGTCACATATTTCACTGGCACGTTATATTGTAGCAAATACAGAGGACGAAGGGCTGAAAAAACACTGGCTGTCGTTTTATATTGGAAGCGTCCTGCCGGATTGTAAGCCATCTTTTATCTATAAACGGCATGAGATTACCGGTACATTTCCAAAACTCAGGAAGGATATAGATGCACTGATCCATGGAAAAGAGAACCGTTTTCCCAAACGGAAACGGATGTATTACATGAATCTGGGGGAGATCACGCATTACGTAGCAGATTATTTTACCTTTCCGCACAATAAGATTTATCCGGGAGGATTTAAAGAACACTGTGCTTATGAAGAACATCTCAAACATGAACTCCGCGCCTTTTTAAAGACGGAGGCACCGAAGGCGTTGAATGAATGCGGGCATCGGCAGTTTGCCAGCCAGGAGGCACTGTTTGATTATATTCAGAAAATGCATGATAAGTATTTAAGCAGTAAGATTGATACTGCAAAAGACATTGAGAATATTGTGCTGGTCAACAAACAGGTGGTGGATGGCATCGATTATCTGTTTTTAAAGAATCATATGCAGCACAGGGTTGCATAGAGGGAAAGCAGCTGGAAATCCGGCTGTTTTTCTACGTTTACGGACACTTATAGGATTGACAAATTTTTGACAAAGTGTTACGATTATTCCATATGAAACTGTCGATGATTCGTGACAATCAGGTACATATACCGTTACGAAAGACATTTAGGATTAGGAGGATTTATACAATGAGTGAGTTCAAGAATTTAACTCTGGAAGTAGCTGACGGAATCGCTGTATTAGCAATCTCCAGACCAGCAGCATTAAATGCATTAAACAGTGAGACTCTGGATGAGTTAAACGTATGCTTAAGCGAGATTGAAGCAAACGATGATATCAAAGCAGTCATCTTAACCGGCGGTCCGGATAAGAAGGGCAACGAGTTCAAGTCATTCGTAGCTGGTGCAGACATTGCTGAGATGGTAAATTTCACAGCTCCAGAAGCACGTGCATTCGGAATCAAGGCTTCTGAGCCATTCTTCAAACTGATGAACATGCGTCAGGTTACTATCGCTGCAGTAAACGGATTTGCATTAGGCGGAGGATGTGAGATCTCTATGGCATGTGATATCCGTATCGCAAGTGAGAATGCAATCTTCGGACAGCCAGAGTGTGGTCTTGGAATCATTCCTGGATTCGGTGGTACACAAAGACTTGCCCGTCTGGTAGGCATGGGACGTGCAAAAGAAATGATCTTCACCTGTGACAACGTAGATGCAAACGAAGCATACCGCATCGGTCTTGTAAATAAGGTAGTTGCAAAAGAAGAGCTTATGCCAACAGCAAAAGCTATGGCTGCAAAGATCATCTCCAAGGGAAGCTATGCCGTATCTGTTGCAAAGGCTGCAATCAACAATGGTTATGACATGGACATCAAGAATGCCGTTGAGATGGAAGCAAACCTGTTTGGTGTTGTCAATGATACACATGACAAGAAGGAAGGCATGGGAGCATTCTTAGAAAAGAGAGCTGCTACATTGACAGATTTCTAAAATCATACAGAGGGCGATAAGGGGCGATATGAGAAATCATATCGTCCTTTTTTTGCCATATTTCAGGATAGGGGAAATGGAATTATATTAGACAATCTGGTGAAATTAGGTTATTATAAATAATAAGGGAGTTACCTTAAAACAGGAGTGTTATAGAAATTATTATTAAATGGAGGTTTAACGTCTTCATGGATAAACTATATATGATCTTATTATGCCTGATGATAGTACCAATTCTTATTTGTATCAAATATTCCAGAAGAACAAAAAGTGATGTGGCATCTTCCATTGTGAAATGCCTCATTTTTACAATTGTTACTATCCTTAGCAATGGTTTGTCTGCTTTTTCAGGAAATGAAACATTTTCTTATATAATGGAAGCACTTTATCGGTTTTCCTTTGATCTGATGCTGATATATGTATTGCAGTATTCACAGCAGTATACGCGTGTTTTTCACGAGGTTTCACCGTTTAAAAAGGGGTGTTTCATAATTGCATATCTGGATGGAATTTTACTGTTTTTAAATATAATTTTTCATAACGTATTTACGATAGAAACCGTGCGATTCCCGAATTTTGATATGTATCATGTAGCCGACAAATCCATTATTTTTTACTTTCACTATGTGTTTGCATATGGTCTGGTATTTTGTATTATTGCATCGTTTATAATCAAAATTATACAGATACCGGATTTTTACCGTAAGAAATATTTGCCGATACTTGTGTTAATGTGTGTGATCACGGTTTCAAAATTTATATGTGGAATTTTAGAATTTCCGATTGATGTGTCACTTCCTTTTTTTGTATGCGCAGCAATACTGATCTGTTACCTGACACTGTACCGTTCTCCGCGTGAACTTGTAGATAAAACACTGTCCATCGTTGTAACCGAAATGAATAACGCTGTGATATGTTTTGATATAAATAACGAATGTGTGTATGCCAATGAGCGTGCATTGAAAATATTTAACAGTTCACTGGATTCCATTTCCGGGATCTCGGAGGATGTACAGGGCTGGATAAAAGAACATGATATCAACAATTCGGCTTCCCTTGAATGGAGTGGTCAAACCATTATTGACAACAAAACGTATTATTTCGATATCGAATACAGAAGACTGTTTGACAAAAAGAATGAATACATAGGTTTTTTCCTGAATCTGATTGATAATACGGAGAAACATATTGCGTTTGAAAAAGAAAAATACCTTGCAACACATGATACGCTTACCGGATTGTATAATAAGAATTATTTTGCCCAGAAAACATCGGAAATTTTAAATGAAAATCCGGATAAAGAGTGGCTGCTGATCTGTTCCAATATCAAAGATTTTAAACTGGTCAACGATCTCTTTGGCCTTGAAAAAGGAAACGAAGTCCTTAAAATGGAAGCAGATCTTCTTAAAGCACAATGTGGGGAAGGGAGCGTCTATGGACGCACCGGTGGTGACAAATTTGCAATATGCATCCCAAAAGAAGAATTTAGAGAGCAGGATTTTATGGATGCGATACAGACCATGGGGCATGCATTTAACAATGACCTGTATCATTTTCATATTTATGTCGGTGTTTATGAAATCACAGACCGGAATGAAGAAGTATCCATTATGTGTGATAAAGCCAATCTTGCAATAAAGGCACTGGGTGAAAATTATGATAAATCAATTGCATACTATAACGACACGATATTTCATGATACCGTTGCCGAAAAGCAGCTGGTGGGTGATTTTGATAAAGCACTTGCCGAAAAACAGTTCTGCATGTATTTACAGCCACAGGTGACATCGGAAGGAAAATTACTGGGGGCAGAGGCTCTTGTCCGATGGCAGCATCCGAAACGCGGTCTGATTTTTCCGGGTGATTTTATTGAAGTTTTTGAAAAAACAGGTCTGATTTACCGGCTTGACCGGTTTGTGTGGGAACTTGCCGTACAAAAACTTGCACAATGGCAGAAAGCCGGGCGGGACGATCTGTATATATCCGTAAATATTTCGACCAAGGACTTTTACTATATGGATGTATATGAAACAATTACCAGTCTTGTTGAAACCTATAAAATCATTCCTTCCACACTGAAACTGGAAATTACGGAAACCGCAATTATGACCGGAACCGCAGGGGAACTTGAAATGATTGAACGGTTCAGGAAATCCGGCTTTCAGGTGGAAATAGATGATTTCGGAAGCGGCTATTCTTCATTTAATACGCTAAAGGATATGGATGTGGATGTGCTGAAAATAGATATGGGATTTTTAAGGACAACCCGGCCGGAACGCATAGAGAGAAGTATGTCCATTATAAATACGATCATTTCACTCACCAAAACACTTGGTCTTTCCGTTATCACGGAGGGCGTTGAAACAAAGGAACAAATTGATAAGCTTACCCAGATGGGATGCGGAATTTATCAGGGGTATTATTTTTCAAAGCCGATTCCGGTAGACCAGTTTGAAGATACCTATTTGTAAAGCAGTAAAATATTAAAAAATTTGTCTTTTATATATGGTCTGGTAAGAATCATATCAAAGGAGGAAGCGTGCCATGGAGATTAAGAGCATATTGATTAAAGATACAACAAGAGAAGAAAGAATCCGTATCGTACAGGAAGGCTTAAACCAGTGTGGCGGAGCCTGTGATTTTTGCAATGGCTGTGATAATCTCGGTGGAGGTTCTGTGGATGCTTTTTATGAGCCCTACATTAACGGCGAGAAAGAACTGCGCGAGATCAACGAGGAGTACCGAAGTAACTCTGGACTGGTAAAGTAGGTGAGTGTATGAGACCACCGGAGATTAAAACATCAACAGAAGAGGAAAGACGGCAGTATATTAAAGATACATTTCCCTGTATCGCGGACTGCGATATGTGCGGACTCTGTACGGTTTTTCGCGGAAAAGATCCGGAACATGCCTATGCGGATTATATCAGCGGGAAGCGGAGTTATCTGGAGGTGTCCGGGGATTACCGGTAACAAATAACGCCGGAACTAAGAGGTTTAGGCGTTGTTTTTTGGCAGTGATAATGGTGCACACAAATTAATCTTGAGGTGTAAAATAAAGTTCGACTATAAGGCCGGAGCGCTCTTTATTGCTAAATCGGATACTGATGGAATGAGCCTTTGCAATCTGCTTTACCAACCGCAGGCCAAGTCCATGTTCAGCTTCAAGACTTCCGAAATCAGAAAACGGCAGTTCCTCTGATGAATTTAGTTTTTCGATAAAATCTTCAGCCAGCCCGCATCCGTTATCTGTTATAGTAACCTTAAACTGGTTGTATTTATTACGTATCAGATCCAAAGTTATATTACAGCCGTCTGCATTATGCAGTATGGAGTTTTGGATGATATTCTCAAACATTCTTGTCAACAGGGATTCGTCCCCGCAAAATGTAGCAGAATAACAATTCTCATCAATGTTTATCCCAAAAGTGTATTTTGAATCAGGGAATTCATTATAATAGAAACCGACAATTACACGCAGCAGCTCAGCAAGATTTATATTTGTCTGTTTGACAGGCTGTAGGGAATACTCCAGCTTGGAAGAGACATTCAGGTCTGCAATCAGGTTCCTTAAACGGATGCAGTGGCGGCTGATGATATCTGCACGTTTTCTTGCGTTTGCAGGAAGGGTCGGATCGTCAGCAAGGCTTTTTGCGTACCCCAGCATGACGGATAAAGGAGTCCTGGTATCATGGGATATACCGCTGATCCATTCTGCCCTTACCAGTTCCTTTTGGTTGACCTGCTGATTCACTCTATTTAAGCTTTTACAGATTTCTGCAAACTCTCCTTCTTCCGGAAGCACATAGTCTTCGTTTTTCCCTATTGCGCTGATAGATGAGAGGATTGGTGTAACGGATTTTTTAATCTTGAGTGTATTCCGCCAGAAAAGCAACACCATGATAAAAGAGTTTATAAGGAAAATAAGTACACACCCTGAAAGGAAGGAAGTAAAGTAGTCTTTGTCCAGGGAAAGGTTGTATTTTACGATAGAATCTTTTGCATAGCCAATTACCAGCAACCCTAAAGGGTGTTCATAAGTAGACACAGGATAGTCGTCCAAAAACCACTTACTAAAATCGGAAATTTGTTTGAGAGTATATGAATCAGGTAGTTCACGGGGCTTATCAATATCCCATATTATTTTTCCACTGTTATCTATTATCATTGCAAAGGCATTAGCGCGGTGAAGTTCTTCTATTACTGAAGGCAGAGCTACGATATGTTCATTATCTCCGGTGATTCCGTCACTGATCTTTTCTATCTGCAAATCTGTGTCATCACGATGGAAACCTGGTAAGAGGATAATCATGGAAAAAAGAATAAGATTGACAGAAAAGAAAAGCACCACAATGATAATGGAACTTACAATAAATTTCCTAAAAAACGTATCATAATTTTTCATAATTATAATCAACCTTTCTGCGAAAGGCATTAATGGGGGCATGAAATCCGGCAAGGTCTTTCGCTCTTTTAAATTTGCTGTCCATCTGATATTATCTTTTTTATAAGACTGACACACTACAGAACACGTGGAGGTGAGTGGCAGGGCTGGATAGCGGCGACCTCGCATAATTCTATGTTGTCGGTCATCCGTTAAGACATCAATGAATGGTGCATAACAGTAGCCCGTAAGTCTTCCAGATCTATCACATAATATATTCTTGAACATTTGGGAGATTTGTTTGCTTTTATTCTTGTGAATAAACTCAACTTTTTTGTTTCAAACTTAAGTTTCCTCAATAATCAATTTGTACCCAAGCCCTCGTATCAGTATAAGTGACTGAGGGGAGGATGGGTCTTCTTCAATTTTTTCTCTGATATGTCGGATATGAGCCATCAGGGAGTTTTCATATCCTTCCCAGATCTCACCACACGCAGCACGGCATAGGGAGCCAATAGTCACGACACATCCGGGGGTTTCGGCCAATTTACTGAGAATATTAAATTCTTTAGCTGTCAAAGGCAGTATGCTCCCATTTTTATAGACCTGTGCCTTTGCCAGATCCACTTCGGAGGCATGGAGCCTCAATGTCTTTTTATCATGTGGATATACACGTCTGAGGACGGCCTGTATCCGTAATATTAATTCTTTTGGTAGGAAGGGTTTGATTATATAGTCATCTGCGCCGAGTTCAAACCCATTAAAACGGTCATTCGCCTCACCCTTAGCAGTTAACATAATCACTGGAACCACACTACTGTTTCTAATTTTTTTTAGTAATGAGAAACCATTCATATCGGGCAGCATCACATCTAATAATATCAAATCAGGATTTTCACTACAAAATAAGGACAAAGCTTCATCTCCTGAGATGGCAGTCAGCACATTTGTAAATCCTTCTGTATTTAAGGTTGTTTCTATCATCTGAAGCAGATCCACTTCATCATCTACTACTAAGATTTTTCTTTCACACATCATGCTACATCCTCCCGTAGTTGAATTTCGGCTATTCATTGACAATCACATTATGCATAACGGGGCAAAATTACTTTTTACAGACCTCATTATACTATAAAAACAACAGAATTGCGTAACGACTTAAAAATTTAAGGTTGGCACAAGGTAGCTACAAGGTTCACACAAGATAGCTATGCTAAGATACAGACAAATAAATAAAGGAGCAAATATTGCATGAAAGAGTTCATAATTGAAACACAACACTTGACAAAACAGTACGGACAACAGAAAAGTGTATCGGACCTTAATATTCATGTAAGACCGGGGCACATTTATGGTTTGTTGGGTAGAAATGGTGCAGGTAAGACAACAACAATGAAAATGCTGCTTGGGCTGACGAAAGCCACATCGGGGAATATTAAGGTTATGGGAAGGGATATCGAAAAGTATAGATTGGAAATATTACCCCAAATAGGTTCTTTGATTGAATCCCCAGGATTTTACCCGAATCTGACAGGAACAGAAAATCTTGAGATATTCGCCAGGCTTAGGAGGATAGAGGATAAAAAACGTGCGATACAGAGCGCTTTAGAGTTGGTAAATCTTCCCTATAAAGATAAAAAATTATTTTCACAGTATTCATTGGGAATGAAGCAGAGGCTGGCAATTGCTCTTTCCGTCATGCATGATCCACAAATATTGATCCTCGATGAACCAATCAACGGCTTAGATCCTATAGGGATTGCGGAAGTGCGAGGCTTTATTAGGGGACTATGCGATGTAAGGAACAAAACAATCCTTATTTCAAGCCATATTTTATCAGAAATATCGTTACTTGCGGATGATATCGGAATTATTGACCATGGAGAACTTCTGGAGGAAGAAAGCCTGGATGAACTGAAAAAGAAAAACACAAAATATATCCATCTCACCGTTAATGATGCAAAAGGTGCTCAAGGGATTCTTACAAAGTTCATAAAAGAATCCGAATTCAAACCCATAGACGGATATAATATCCAGATCTTTAACATGGATATCCCGGTGGCCAAATTAGTCCGGGAACTGGTAGAGGGCGGATATGATGTGTCCAGGGTACAGAAATGTGAGGATACCCTGGAGGATTATTTTAAGAAAGTTACCGGAGGTGAAGGGATTGCTTAATCTGATTCTATGTGAATGTAAGAAGTTTAAGCGTCGGCAGATATTTATCCTTGCCACATTAGCTGCGTTTATCTTTCCAATTATTATAACTGCATTGTTCTGGAACACACCTGACCCTGATTTTGAGAATCTTTTCGCAGGGATAGTAGATTATGGTGATTTCCTTTTGCTCCTGCCAATATTGGTGATAGTGGCTTCTTCCATGTTTTTTACGGAGCAGGACAACGGTACACTAAAAAATATAGAGATGGTTCCTGTCTCAAGAAACCAGATTGTCATATCAAAGCTGTCTGTAATGCTGATTTTGGCGGTTGTTTATACAGTGGGTGGTTATCTGGCAAGCGCGGTATGCGCAAAAATTCTGGGAATGATCCTGACAGGTTTTCTGACGAAACTGATCCTCAGCATTGCTCTTGGCATTATGACTTATATCGCGGCCCTGCCTTGTATCCTACTGGTGGTCTGGTTTAACAAAAACGATATTATCTCTGTCGTCATTACACTTTTTTATACCATCCTGAACTATGTAGTCCATTATACAGACGCGGGGATGCTGGTACCTACGGGGTTCAATATTGGTACCATCCTTCCAATCCCGTTGATATACAGATGGATTTATTCGTTTTTTTCTCCAGGGCAGGGGGCATCCCTTGAGTTCTATCAGAAGATGGAGCCATACTTTGTGGCAACGCCAATCTGTATCGGGATACTTCTCGTCATAGGAGCTGTCTCTGTCATAGTAATTTTTAAAGTATATAAACGAAGAGAAGGGTAGGTGGGAGTATGAACTTCACAATATCAGAATTTGAAAAAATGAAACGGTGCAGTATGTTGTTGATCGGTTTCATAGGGGTGACGTTTTCCCCTATCATATCTATTATCCAGAATAGTATGATGACGGTGCAGGCAGGCTCTGTAGAAAACTATACTTTCAGGGAGCTGCTGAACAATACCATATGGAATAATATGGCCATCTTTTTCCCGATGATTCTGGCACTGGTGGGAGGGCATTTTATCGACCGGGAATATGTAGATGATACGCTGAAAAATATCCTTTGCATACCAATATCGATGCGTCGGATGGTGGCAGGCAAACTATGTACCCTTGGGGTAATTACAATCCTGCTGAGTCTGTATAATTTTATAGTGACACTGGTTGTAGGGCTCTTATTCTGCCGGGAGACTATGGCTTTTAAAGAATGTCTATATGGCGGACTTCAGATCATCGGCATGGGAATATGCCTTTTTATAGCAGAAATGCCTGTTATTGCATGGTGTGCGAGAAAGCAGGATGCGTTTAAGGCGGGGGCTGTTCTGTCATTTGTTTTAGGCTATCTGAGTATATTCCTGAAAAGTTCGGTGATAAGGAATATATACCCTTATTCAGCGGGGCTTAGTGTCATACAATTTGATACTACGGGATTTGTATCGGATATCACAAGTGGAAACGGCATGAATACTTTCCTGGGTATTGGGACGATGATGCTTTTGATAATCATTACATGTTTTATTGTGCTTACCCTACCAAAACATATGGAGGAAAATACTAAGAAGGTTAAAAAGAAAAAGGTTGGTGAGAGGAAAATGTGTAAAAAATTTTAATGTTTGCACTGTGCGTATCTGTACTTGCAACGATGTCAGGATGATGCGATAAGGATCTGGATTTAGAAGATTAGTGTGTCAGTCTTATAAGAGAATAATATCGGAAGGAAAATAGATTAGAAAGAGGAAAGCAGATGAAGAGGTTCATACCCCCATCGGTGCCTTTCACAGAAAAGTGGAGTATAGAAATGAAAAAAGTATTAAGTGTGGTAAGTTTGATTATGGGAATTGTACCGTTTTCCCTGTTATTTATCTGGAAACAGGAGTTTATGAGACAATCTCCGGTAAATTATATTGTTATTGGAGGCGTTGTTATTGTGATTGGCGCAGGTTTTGTAATAGCCCTCTATCAATTTAAAAGCAGACATTTCCGAGATCTGGTTACAAAGATGGCACTGATATTGAATTCCCTGTTTTTGGCAACGGTAGTAATAGTAGGGGTTCCTAATATTATTTTCAGGATAATGGATTTGCTTCGGTGATAGGGGAGAACAGCAAGGGGAAGGGGGTGCTGTATACTCAATAACCTGTAAATTTTGAAAGTGTTTTGCGTACTATAATTTACATAAAACTGATATCGAAGTTTAGAATTGGTGGCTACGCTATTCTGTTACGAAAGGAGATACATACTATGAAAGATTTAAGAAATCCATTAACCAGAACGGAAAACTTTGAACATCCATCAGGAAATATCATGAAAGAGCTCACAGAGGCAGAATTGAATAGCGTTGCCGCTGGAGCAGGTGTGGCGAGAAATTCAGGCGGAATTGCTTGTACCCTTACAGGTGAGTGTAACATTGGAACTCACATCAAATTCTGCTGCTATGACTAAACCAGTTGAGCAATAAGTAGTAAGCGGATAAACGATAACTATGAGTTTTGCGCATTGATTCAGAATAGTGTAGCCACTAATTGTAAACTGCGATACTAGAAAGGAATAACATTATGCATAAGACAAAGAACACATATCTGTTTGAAAGAGAATACGATAAGGAAAATTCAGGTGTTGTAGATGAAGCACTAAAAAGATATTGGACAAACATTCTCGGGGCTGAAGTAATATCTGATTTGAAAAATTTATATGGTATAGATATAGATAGTACTTTAATCGGAACAAATACATACACAACAAATCAAAAAAATTTGGATGAGATACAAGAACTTTCCAATAATTTTTTCTCAAAGAATTGGAGTGGAGACAAGATTACTTATAATGGAAAGGACGTCGTTTTTGGAAGTTTTTTCTCTCAACTTGTAGAGTTTTCTACTGAACTGCTTCCTGAAAATACAGAAAATAGTATTGTGGAAAGTTTTACGGACAGTGTCCTGACGCAATTATGTAAAATATGCATTAGCACATTAATGTTTGAAATGTATATTTTAAAAAAAGAAAAAAAATTGCGGGGAAAAGATGCAGTAGCGGAGTATGTTTTTTTTAATAAAAAATACTTAAGAAGTAAAGAATATGTCAAATGTATTTTTGAAATATACCCTTGTCTTGAGCGACTTATATTTGAATGCATAAGAAATGCATTGGACAACTATAAAATTTTTGTGGATCGTTTGGCACAGGATCATGATCTAATTGTTGAAAAATTGTGCGAAGGGAAAAACTTTTCACATATTTTGAAAATAAAAGGAGGAATATCGGATTCCCATAAAAAGGGGAGTTCAGTTTTTATCGTAAGTTTAGATAATGGCTATCAAATAGTTTATAAACCTCATTCACTGGAATGTGAGGAAAAATACCAGACTTTTTTGGATTTTGTATCTAAAGGGTGCAAATATACAATAGGTAAATATACAATATTAAATTGTGGTAAATATGGATGGGAAGAGTATGTTCAACAAGCCGATTGTCATACAGAGGCAGAAGTCAAAAGATATTTTTATAGATTTGGAATGCTTATATTTGCTAATTACATATTAAATACAAATGATTTACATGTTGAAAATTTAATTGCCGTTGGAGAAACGCCTATTATTATAGACACAGAAACAATTCTGGGAAATTACAGGGTGGATTATGCGGAAACAGCTAGAGATAGAATTCATTTAATAATACAGGATTCGGTCTTGTATTCAGGTTTATTGCCATGTTATAAATATGCACAAGCCGGACATGGTATAAATATGGGGGCAATAAATGGCTCTGCTGGGGATGAATATCCTATAACTATTCCTAGAATTAAGGATAATTTTACATCGAATATGCATTTTGAATATGTGCATCCAGTAACGGAAGAAAATAGTAATCAGGTTATTCTAAAGGGGAGATCCGTTGATCCCACAAAATATAAGCAGGAAGTAAATGAGGGGTTTTGCGATGCGTACTTGAATTTATTGAAAAGAAAGAAAAAGGCACTGGAAGCTGTAAAAGTATTTTGTAATATAAATATTCGATATTTGGTGCAGGATACGCAAAGATATTCAATGATCCTTCATACATCTTATCATCCTGATTTTTTACAAAATGCTATGTTTAGAGAACTGATGCTTTGCAGTCTGCTTAAAGATTATAAAAAGGTACAGGGAAATATCGAAATTGTAAGAAGCGAAATTATGGATATGTTAGAAATGGATATTCCTTATTTTTACATGAATTCATCAGATACTGATTTGTTCGATTCTCGAGGGAAAGCGATTCATAAATATTTTAGAGAATCGAGCTTTCATTATGTAGAAAAGAAAATCAAAAAATTATCACGAAAGGATATGACTACGCAAAGCATTTACCTTCAGATTGCATTGACCAAACTAAATGAGCTGGATTTTGAACAGAGAGTTATGCGACAGGTAAAATCGGAGCACAAAGCAGTTGATAAGTCGACTATAACGAAGTCTATTATGCTAATCACTAAATGTTTAATGGATAAGGCAATATTTAGTGACGATAAAAGTGATGTTAATTGGATTGGAGTATTTGCAGGAGGAGAATCGGAAAATGCAACTTGGCAAGTAAGACCACTGGACAACTATTTATATGAAGGTTTGCCAGGAGTGGCAATTTTTTTCGCTGCTTTAAACAAAATCTTTTCAGATGATAAATATAATCAGATTTTAGAAGGAATAAGTAAAGCATTATTTACCTATACTGACGAAATGTATTTGCGCCAACGAGGGAGTGAGAATGAAAGCAGTGGTGTTTTTTGTGGAGAAGCTTCCTTGTTATACACATACGAAATTCTATATCAATTAACAAGTGAAGAAAAATATATTACCTATTCAAAGAAACAGATAGAAGTTGTCTCAAAAATAGTTAATAGTGATCAATATTTTGACATTATATATGGAAATGCAGGAGCTCTTTTGGCAATATTAAATATGTACAAGGTTTTCCCGGAGAAAAAGTACCTTGAGATGGCCATATCCATCGGAGACAGTTTGATTGAAAAACAAGAGAAAAACGGTGGTTGGAAAGGGAAAACGAGTGCAAATGAATTGGCGGGTTTCTCGCATGGAGCCTCTGGGATTTCCTATGCACTTTACAGATTATGGCATTTAACAAAAGAAAAAAAATATTGTGTATCGGCTAAAAGGGGTTTTTTATTTGAGAATTCCTTATATGATGCTCAAGAAGGAAACTGGAAAGATAAAAGATGTTTTAAAGATATCCAGTTCGGTGATAACAAGAAATTTATGACCTCATGGTGTCATGGGGCTGCTGGCATACTACTTTCCAGAGTTAAATGTTATGACGAAATGTACTTGGAAGAATTTCTCACGAAGGATATTGAAAATGCTATAAAGGCAATAATAAGACACGGAATGTTTGATAATAATTGCCTGTGTCATGGTAATCTTGGAAATTCAGAAATACTAAGCGAATGTGCGAAGAACACAGGTAACTTGGAAGCTAAAAAGATGAGCAATATTTTACTAAATTATGCTGTAAATAATATTTTAAGTGGAAATTTTGATTGTGGAAGGGCGTACTTATTTGGTCACAAAATTCCTGGTTTTATGACGGGGCTTGCAGGAATGGGGTATTCTTTGCTCAGACATATTGATGAAACACTTCCTTGTATTCTTGCAATAGAACTTTAGACAATAAAGTATAACGTAAAATTTTCAGATATCGTTTATTGTTAAATTATTTGTAAGGATTATATGAGTACCCTAAAGTTATGTGATACACTCTATGTTTTTTGTCAGAGGGGAATATGCTTTGGAATGTACTTTTATATGTTAGGGGGTGAGATTTATTTTGAAAAGAACGAAAATACCTTTTGTAGCCCAACTTGGAAGTATGGATTGTGGTGCGGCATGTTTAGCAATGCTTTTTAATTATTACGGATGCAAAGTAGATATTGTTGATATAAGCACATATATACATATTGGCAGAGATGGTATGTCTCTTTCAATAATGAAAGAAACTGCTGAAAAATACGGGTTTAGGTTTTCCGCTTATCAATATTCCTATGAGCAAAAGAACTTGGACAGTATGCTTCCGGTCATTCTATGCAACGACAGTCATTACATTGTGGTTGAAAGAATCAGGCGGAATGGAAAATACACCATCATTGATCCAGCAAAAGGGCGAAGCTTGGTGGATTTCTCTGAACTTAAGAATTTATATAGGGATATTTTAGTATCCATTACCCCGGGACCCAAGGTTAAAAAGATTCCCAGAAGCAAAGTTGAAATCGAGATAAAGGCTCCCCAGTTATTGCTTGCTACGGCTTTTATGCTGTTGGCGCAACTGATAACCCTGTGTGTTCCTGCGATTGTACAGGAGGTAATTGACGGGCTTTCTAAAGATGTACAGTTGAATACTTATAAAATTTTACTGATAATTTTTCTTGTGATATGTTCGTACTTCTGTTTAAGTTGGCTACGGCAGGCTATTTTGCTACACGTCAACATGGATATGTTTAAAAGGATGATTGCCAATATGGTACATAAGATCTTCTGCTTGGATTTTAGTTTTTTTGAATGGCACACGGTCGGTGATATCGGGAACAGATTCAATAGCATTAACCAACTGAATGATATTATCATAAATGGACTCTCCAATATCCTGATACAAGGTATTACGTCCTTGGTATGCCTGTTTGCAATGCTTTACACCTCCCCCAGCTTGACTGCTTTTACGGTCTTTATTGCGGTACTGCAGATTGTGATAATGGTAATTTTAAATAAAAGGAATCTCCTCAAAACAAGAGAATATTTGTATACACAAAGCATGTTGCAGGGGGAGTTGGTTGACACTCTTGGAAATATTATAGAAATCAAGTGCATGGGAATGGATCAGCCGGTCGGCGCGAACCTTCAGGAGAGTTATACCGGATTGATCACGAAGTTTGATCAGAAAACGCGGATAAGCAACCTGATGAGCTGCTTTACTTCAACAGTCAGCCTGACATTTCCAGTGGTCATTTACTTGATTGGCAGTTTTGGAATCTATGAAGGAAACATGACCATCGGACAGCTTATTGCTTATGTGACGCTGGTAGGGTATTTTACAGCGCCTTTTATGACGATTGTTATGATGCTTCCAAGCATTAACAGCGTAAAAGAGGTTATGTTAAGATATAAAGAACTTATGAATTTCCGGGAAAATCTCCGGGATGGGGCTGTTATGGATGGGGAGTTTATAAGGCTGGAAATGGATTCTGTATCCTACTGCTATAGTGATGGACAGAACAATGCCTTAAATGGAGTATCTCTGAATATTGGACGTGGAGAAAGGATTGCAATTGTGGGATTATCTGGAAGTGGAAAATCAACCTTGATAAAAGCACTGTTAGGTGCTGTAGAGATTACCCAAGGGAATATCTACATCAACGATTATGATATAAAGGATATTTCAAGGGAACAGATTTATAAATGGTTTTCCATTGTTACTCAGAACCCAATGTGCTTAAATGCAAGCATTCGGAAGAATGTGGATATCACAGGCAGATTTTCAGATGAGGAAATCTGGAGAGCGTTGGAAACAGCAGAATTGAAAGATGAAATTAAGAATATGCCGTTGGGTCTTGATACGATTGCGGGCGAGGGGGGACAGAATATCTCAGGCGGACAGCGTCAGCGTCTTGCAATTGCACGTGCCTTGATTAGTAAAACAGAAGTTATTATTTTTGACGAAGCAACCAGTAATCTGGATCAGATTACGGAAAAGAAAATCTATGACAATTTAAGGGCAACGAATAAAACACAGATTATCATCACCCATAGACTTGCATCAATCCGCAGCGCAGACCGCATTTATGTTTTGAATAGGGGAAAACTCATAGAATATGGTACTCATGAAGATTTATTGAAGATGAAGGGCTGGTATTACGAAAGTTTGCAATAGTCAGAAAACAGATGGTAGCAGCATGGTTTGATAGATAGGAAAGGAGAAGCTAATTTTATACTCAGATAAAGAACAGATTTAAGAAGGAGAAATTGATTATGAACAAAAAGAAAGAAGTATTCATCATAATTATTGCGACAGTCTTGACTTTTGGAGTTCCTATACAGACTTGGGCAGATTCAAATGATTCCTTGGTAAGTAATGACGTGGTTTTCTTTGATGAGAGAGATTTTGAAGGGATCGTTGAGCAGATTCTGAACATCAAGTCAGAACATCCAGAGTGGATGGAACAGCAAGTAGAGGATGCGATGGATGTAAATGCGCCGGGGAAATCCGCAATGCGAAGTGGTATTATTGATATCTGGAATTCACTTACGGATTCCGAGAAGAAATTAGTCATCCGTTATCCGTTTGATGCACTTAAGGTAAATCAGGCTAAGAACATTGCGACTACTCAGACGGAAACTAAATTCGGCGTAAACGGATTAGGAAATAAAAGTGATGCGTTCCGGCATGGTATTTGGAACGCAGAAATGACGTATCTGATTGGGAAAACCAAGGCAGAACTGTTTGCAACAGCCCATGAAGACAAAGATGTCTCTGGTAAGGAAAGCGATGGCTTCCTTAAAACAGAGCACAAGAATATGGATCTGCACAATAACGAAGTTGGACGTATTCTTGCAATGCAGAACCCAGGACTTACAGAGGATGCAGTGGCGAATTTAATTTATAGCGAGGTAAACAAGGAGAAATCTTCCTTTATTTGGCTTCATGAGTAAAGTAGGAAAAGGTGTGAAGTAAACGATGAAATAATGATAATGATAATGTTACAGTGATTTAAACATTTCATGACATAAAAAGTTCATTTCATGACATATCATATTAAGTCATCCCATCATATTTCCGAAGAACATACAAAGAAGCTTAATACAGGCAAATTATATATTGGATAAGCCATGTAGTAAGAAGCAGATGTTACACGGTCGACATATTCGGAAACACACAATCAGGGAGGCAGTATATGAATATCACACTTAATTTTAAAGACAGCAGACTTGCAATGACCAGAAATCCGCAGGGACTTAAAAGCACGCAGGAAAAGCAGCAGCGTCAGGCAGAACGGGACCAAAAAGTCGCATTTTTCGAGGCTCAAAAAGAGAAGCTTAAAAATGTAAAGGCTGATACCCTCGAGGAAATTTCAAAAAAGCTGGATATGTTCCACAACTATGAGGACGAGATAGCGGCAGCAAAAGAGGATTATAACAGCTCGCAGATGTTTCATGCCATGGATGAAGCGCAGGAGCGCGGTGAGAAAATCGCTGAGCAGACTAAGAAGAATAAGCCAAAGACAGAGGAAGAAAGAAAAGAAGAGCAAAAAGACGAGATACTCGGAACAGATAACGATAAGAGCAAGCTGACAGATAGCATTGAAGAAGTATCTGACATGATAGATAAGACGGCAAGTGATGATTTAAAGACCGAAACCGATGATTTAGAGAAAATGGCGGATGACCTACAGGCGCAGCAGACCGCTGAAAACGAAACATTATCAGATGCACCAAGCATAGTATCTGATGTTTCAGATATACAGCAAACAGCAGATGATAACACAGCGTCTGTATCTGCAATACCGAAAACACCGCAGAACAAATATGTTCCTATAGATGTGAGAGTTTAAACGTATCATCAAAGCCATAATATGAATATTGAAAATAAGTCAGATGGGACTTGTTGAGGCATGGGGAAGCGGAATAAAAAGAATCCTCAATGCTGCAGAAGAGCATGGACTACCGAAGCCGAGATTTCAGGAATTTGATAATATGTTTCGTGTAGAGTTGTTCCGGACCAATCAAGTTGCTGACCAAGCTAACCAAGTCACTGACCAAGCTAACCCAAATCCGAAAAATTAGAACAAGATGCTGAGACGAATGTACTGAGTGAGAAAGAGAAATTTTGAACCTTGTGCGAATACAACCGTCAATTACACAGAAAGAGATGGCGAGTATTTTAGGTTGGAATCTTGCCAGTGTGAAGTATTATATAACTAAATTGAAAGATAAGAAATATTTGACGAGGCAGGGAAGTAGTCAAAAAGGAAAGTGGATAATACTGAAAAAATTCAATTGACACTGGTAAAACGGGTGAGTGTATGAGACCACCTCAGATTGAAACATCAACAGAAAAGATCCGGAACTTGCCTATGCGGATTATATCAGCGTGAAGCGGAGTTATCTGGATGTGTCCGGGGATTACCGGTAATAGTTGTCATTGCCTCAAAGGTTTATTTCAATCCTGGCAGATTGTCTGCCGGGGCAATTCACAGAGAAATTGATGGAACATTAAAACGTCTGGGAACCGATTATCTGGACTTGTATATCATTCACCGGTTTGATTATGAGACTCCGATCGAGGAGACGATGGAAGCCTTAAACGATCTGGTAAAGGCAGGAAAGGTACGGGCACTCGGTGCTTCTGCGATGTACGGTTATCAGTTTTATAATATGCAGCTTGTGGCAAAAGAGCACGGCTGCCTGGGCTCTTCAGGTGGGAATACAACTATATTGCGTGTGAGTAAAACGGTATGGGGGATCGGGACTCGGCAATATAATTGTTTTTTTAAGCGTAATCCGTTATACTAGATGCATAGTATAGCGGATTATTTTTTGGAGGTACTTATGGGAAGATTTTTGAATCCAGATAACGGGGCTTTTTCAGAGGCAGTCAATTCAGAAATTTATATTGATAAAACCCGTTTGCTGGAATACATCAACCGGGTGATAAATACCACATCAAAATTTATTTGTAACAGCCGTCCGAGACGTTTTGGAAAGTCCATGACTGCAGACATGCTTTCCGCTTATTACAGCAGGGGCTGTGATTCCAAAGAGCTCTTTAAAAATTATGAGATAAGTACAGTTTCATCATATGAAAAGAATCTTAATAAATATGATGTGATCCATTTTGATGTACAGTGGTGCATGATGGATGCCGAAGATACAGATCATGTTGTAGATTATATCAACGAGGGAATTTTACAGGAACTGAGGGAAGCATACGGACAGATCATTCCGGATGCGGTCAGGACTGCTTATGGGGCAATGTCCTATATCAAAGCGGCTACGGGCAATAAATTTGTTGTCATCATTGATGAGTGGGATGTTTTGATTCGAGATGAGGCACAGAATCATACATTGCAGGAGGCATATATTGATTTTCTCAGAGGAATGTTTAAAGGCACAGAACCTTCCAGATACATTGCGTTAGCATATTTGACGGGAATTTTACCGATTAAGAAATTAAAAACGCAGTCAGCACTTAATAATTTTGAAGAGTTTACCATGCTCGATGCAGGACGGATGGCCCCTTACGTCGGGTTTACAGAAGAAGAAGTCCACGGACTGTGTGAACAATACGGATGCAGTTATGAACAGGTGAAATCCTGGTATGATGGCTATTTATTAGAGGATTATCAGGTATATAATCCGAAGGCCGTTGTCAGTGTCATGTTAAATGGAAAGTATAAAAGTTATTGGTCAAATACCGGAAGCTATGAGGCAATTGTGCCACTGATCAACATGGATTTTGATGGCTTGAAATCTGCAATTATCGAGATGTTGTCGGGCGCATCCGTAGAAGTGGATGTGACATCCTTTCAGAATGACACGGTAAGTTTTGCAAATCGGGATGATGTGCTTACGTACCTGATTCATTTGGGATATCTGGCTTATGATCAGGACAGCCGGCATGTTTTTATTCCGAATGAAGAAATCCGGCACGAGTTAAATCATGCAGTGAAACGTACCAGTTGGAATGAGATGATGACATTTCAAAAAGAATCGTTAGCGTTATTAGATGCAACGCTGGAAAAAGATGGAATGGAGGTTGCAAAGGGGATTGAGAAAATTCATACCGGGTATTCTTCAACGATTATGTACCATGATGAAAATTCGCTCAGCAGTGTACTTACGATCGCATACTTAAGTTCCATGCAGTATTATTTTAAACCCGTCCGGGAATTGCCGACCGGCCGTGGTTTTGCGGATTTTGTTTATATTCCAAAACCGGAATATAAAGCTGATTATCCGGCACTGGTTGTGGAACTGAAATGGAATAAAACTGCGGATACCGCCTTACAACAGATAAAAGAAAGAAAGTATCCGCAATCGTTAGAGCAGTATACAGGAAATATTCTGCTCGTAGGAATCAATTATGATAAGAAGACGAAAGAACATTCCTGTGTGATTGAAAATGATAAAAAGCAATAAGCGTTAAGCTTCGTCTTTTTGCAGGATTGAAACAAATCCCGCAACAAAACTAAACAGAACAGGAAGAAACCAATGGAAGAAAAAATCATGCATCTTCTGATCACGGAAGACGATATGGCACTCGCACAGGGACTGCAGCGCGCATTACAGGAGAAAAACCGGCAGGTGCTATGTTGTAAAAACATACAGGAGACCAGACAGCATCTGCACCAGAACAAGACAGATCTGCTGATTCTCGATGTGAATCTGCCGGACGGAAGCGGTTTTGATCTGCTGCAGGAGGTTCGCAGAACCTCGGATCTTCCGGTGATCTTACTTACGGCAAACGATCTGGAAATGGATATTGTAAGCGGACTGGAGCAGGGAGCAAATGATTACATCACAAAGCCGTTCAGTCTGGCGGTACTCCGGGCGCGGGTAAACACCCAGCTTCGGAACCGGACGGTGCAGATGCAGAAAGAAAGCGCAAAAAACACACAGATCTGGGAGGGCAGTATCTGGAAGTTTGATTTTACAAATATGCGTTTTACCGTAAGCGGACAGGAAGTGGAGTTAAGTAAAACCGAGCAGAAACTTCTGGCACTTCTTGTGCAGCATGCGGGGATGACCATACCACGGGAAACTTTGATGGATCGCATCTGGACCGGTGGCGCGGTGTACGTGGATGAAAACGCGCTTTCGGTTGCCATCAAGCGGCTGCGGGATAAATTACAGGCAAAGGAGCAGATCCGGACCGTGTATGGGATCGGATATGTATGGGACGTATGATCGGATATTTTGTAATTATATTGCTTGCGGCAGGGAGTGTGCTTGCAGCAGCATTTTTCTTCAGACACCGGCAGAAACAGGTGATGGACGGACTTTCCGATATGCTCGAGGCGGCGATAAACGGCACCTTTTCCGAGACCACATTTGATGAGTCGCGGCAGTCATCGCTGGAAAACCGTCTGGCGCAGTATCTGGCGGCATCGGAACTTTCAGTGCGGAGTATTGACGGGGAGCGGGAAAAAATAAAGGAACTGATCGCGGATATTTCCCATCAGACGCGGACACCGCTTTCGAATATTTTATTGTATACGGAACTGCTGGAGGAAGAACCGCTGGGGGAAGCAGCGCAGGATTCCGTAAAAAAGCTGCGGCAGCAGAGTGAAAAATTGCAGTTTTTAATCGATGCGCTTGTCAAACTTTCAAGGCTTGAGACAGGCGTTTTTGTGTTGCATCCAAAGCGGCAGCCGCTGACAGAACTGGTCATAGACTGTATGGAAAGTTACCGGGAAAAAGCAGCCGCCCAAGGACTTTCGATTGCGTTTGCCGGGACGAAAAAAGCAGAGGAAGATGCACCGGTTTATGCGTACTTTGATAAGAAATGGTCCATGGAAGCAATGGGAAATATTCTCGATAATGCAATCAAATATACGAACACAGGAGGGATTACCATAAAACTCTGTTCCTATGAACTGTTTGCCTGCGTGGAAGTGACGGATACGGGAATCGGCATCGGTGAGGAGGAGCATGCGGCGGTATTTCGGCGTTTTTACCGGGGAAACGCGGTTGCCGAAAAGAGCGGTGTGGGGATCGGACTGTATCTGGCGCGTTCTATCATGCAGCAGCAGGACGGATATATCAGGCTTTCGTCTACGCCGGGGGAAGGTTCGACGTTTGGGCTGTATTTTCCGACAGCAATTGTGTCAAAACTGTAAGAATCTTTTGTCTCCGGGACAGATTCTTGAAAGAATTCTGTGCGACAATCTTAAAAGAAGGCAGGAAATGCCAAATTAGGAGCAAAAGGAGATTACAGGATGGTCATTTTGGAAACCAGAGATTTGAAAAAACAGTATGGCACGGGGGAAACCGCCGTGCACGCGCTGGCGGGGGTAAACCTGTCGGTGGAAAACGGAGAATTTGTCGCGGTGGTAGGAACCTCCGGATCGGGAAAATCGACGCTTTTACATATGCTTGGCGGACTCGACAGGGCAACATCCGGTAAAGTCTATGTGGACGGCAAGGACATTTTTGCATTAAAGGATGAAGAACTGACGATTTTCCGCAGAAGAAAAATCGGATTTGTCTTTCAGTCCTTTAATTTAGTTCCGGTGCTGTCTGTCTATGAAAACATTGTGCTGCCATTGCAGCTTGACGGAAAAACCGTGGACAATGCATTTATCGGGGAGATCGCAGAGGCGCTCGGATTGAAAGAAAAATTAAACGTGCTGCCAAACCAGCTTTCGGGAGGACAGCAGCAGCGTGTGGCGATCGCGCGGGCACTTGCAGCCAAACCGGCGATTCTATTAGCAGATGAACCGACCGGAAATCTCGACAGCTGTACCTCACAGGATGTGATGGGGCTGCTCAAAACAACCAGCACCAAATTTGCGCAGACCATTGTGATGATCACACACAACGAGGAGATTGCACAGCTTGCAGACCGGATCATCCGTATCGAGGATGGACGGATTGTGACAGGGAAAGCAGGTGAGGCATTATGATACAGGTAAAAAACCGTGCCTGTGTGCGCACCGTTGCCGTGCGCAGTCTGTGGGCTTCTAAAATGAGAAACCTGATTGCCGTGATTGCAATTATGCTGACCACGATGCTGTTTACCGCGCTGTTTACGATTGCAATTTCCATCAACGATTCGTTCCAGCAGTCCAACTTTCTTATGGTCGGAGGTTATGGGCACGGGGCTTTTAAGAAACTGACGGAAGAACAGATGGAAACCTTAAAAAAAGATCCGCTTATTCAGGAAACAGGTGCGCGGTTGTTTTTAGGAATGGGAACCGGGGATGCGTTTCGTAAGACACAGGTGGAAGTCAGCTATATGGATGCGCATGGGGGAAAACATTATTTTTGTACACCAACGCATGGACATCGTCCCAAAGAGGGAAGCAATGAGGCGATGACAGATACCCGGGTGTTAAAACTGTTAGGAGTACAGCCAAAAATCGGCACCAAATTTACCGTGACGTATCAGATCGGAGGAGGTCAGTCAGAACCGAAAACGGTGACGCAGGAGTTTGTTCTCTCCGGCTGGTGGGATTACAACGGAGTTTCCCAGGCAAGCAATGTGATCGTGCCGGAAAGTTATGTGAAAAAGACATTGCAGCATGTGGATATCGGGGAGGATGAAGAGAGTGGAAAATGGTCACTTGACGTTATGTTTGGGAATGCACTTCATATCGAAAAAGATATGCGGCAGGTGATCAGAGACTGTGGATTTCAGTCAGAAGATGCTTCCAGACCGGGCTATATTGCATTTGGTGTAAACTGGGGATATACCGGTGCGCAGTCGAGCAGCAATCTGAATCCGGAAAGCATTGCAGCCATTGTGGCATTGCTTGTGCTTATTGTATTTACCGGCTATCTGGTCATTTACAATGTGTTTCAGATTTCCGTCACCAACGATATCCGTTTCTACGGACTGTTAAAAACGATCGGCATGACCGGGCGGCAGCTTAAGCGGATCATACGGCTGCAGGCAGTCCTTTTATCAGGCATTGGAATCCCGGCGGGACTTCTTCTGGGATTTGGAATCGGCGTGGGACTGGCACCGGCTGTCATGGCACAGACGAGTTACACGACAGCGGTTATAAAATTGCATGCGTGGGTATTTGTGGGAGCAGCACTTTTTTCACTGGTCACCGTATTTTTATCCTGCAATAAGCCGGGGCGGATCGCTGCAAAGGTATCCCCGGTCGAAGCGGTGCGCTATACGGAGGCAGACTGTGGCCGAAAAAAAGCAAAAGCGGCAAAAAAGCCGGCGTCTTTGGGGCGTATGGCATGGGCAAATGTGGGACGAAACCGGAAGAAAACGGTTCTTGTTGTCATTTCCCTCTCCCTTGCGGTTGTTCTTTTAAATCTGACCGTTATGTTTGCAAACGGATTTGATATGGATCTGTATTTGAAACACTTCTGTGTGAGCGATTTTATGTTTGCCAATGCGGATTATTTTAACGTGCAGAAAGGATTTCATTCTTCCGATGAAGCGGTGGAAGATTCTGTAATGCAAACCGTGCTCGCGCAAAATGGCATAAAAGAGAGTGGGTGTGTCTACGGGCAGACAACACGGATTCAGGAAAAAATAAAGAAAAAAGATATGCTGGCGTATGATGGCTCCATGGGGGATTCAATGACAAAAGAGGAGGAAAAGAATTATTTTTACGGAATGGAACAGGCAGATGATGGAAGCTATTATGATGATATCCAGCTGTATGGAATGGATGCATTCCCGCTTCAGAAAGTAAAGGTGCTCAAAGGCGATGTCGCGTCACTGGATCAGGAGAATGCCATTGCAGCAGTCTATATGCAGGATGATTATGACAAAAAAGTTGATCACAGTAACTGGGCCGGGGTGGGCGATCAGGTGACACTCAGGTATGTAAACAGTTGGAAATACTTTGACGCAAAGAGTGGAAAAGAGATCCCGGAGGATGAGGTTGACGATTATGAAGATGCCTATGTCATGAAAGCGGATGATTATACACAAAAAACCTATACGGTGGTGGCAGAGATTCTGGTGCCTTCTGCGATGAGCTGCCGGTATTATGGATCGCCGCAGTTTGTGCTTGGAAGCGATACGTTTATCAAAGATACCGGGACAAAAGATGTAATGCATATGATGTTTGATATGAAAAACAATCAGAGTGCAAGAGCAATGGAAAGTTTTTTGAAAAATTATACGGAACAGGTCGAGCCGTTGTACAGCTATGAATCGAAGTTTTCCTACGAAAAAGAGTTTGATTCGTTCCGTGGGATGTTTCTGCTGCTTGGAGGTGTTCTCTCCGGTGTGATCGCCGTGGTCGGAACATTAAATTTCCTGAATGCCATCCTCACGGGGATGATTGCAAGGCGCAGGGAGTTTGCTGTGCTGCAGTCGGTTGGCATGACCAGACGCCAGTTGAAGCGGATGCTTGTGTATGAGGGACTGTTGTATACGTTTGCGGCGATTGTCATTTCGCTTATTCTTGTTGTGGCATCTGAGCCGTTTATGGGAAAGATGATTGAAAAAATGTTCTGGTTTTTCCGGTTTCAGTATACCATCGGTCCGGTCGTGCTTGCGGCACTGATCTTTACCGTGATCGGCGCGGGGGTTCCGCTTGTGGTCTATCGTGTGGTTGGAAAGCAGACGATTGTGGAGCGGCTGAGGGAGACGGAGTAAAAAAGAATAACAAAACATTTCCGAATAAAGCCTGAATCCATGTGGCATAAGAAGCAATTCATTCGGTTACTTTGCTTTTCAGGACAGATGTGATATCTGCCGAAAGCGTTGCTGAATGTTCCACAAACAGAGCAATAAAAATAAATATTTCTTTAATTTTGAAACCATACTATTTACATAAATGAAGCCGTAAGGTAATCTTAAAAAATATGTAAAATATGCGGATCATAAGAAAGAGGTTTATGGATGAGGAAGAAACGGATCACAGTTATAATTGGCAGGATGTTTTGTGGCGGAGCGTTTAATCTATGGAACAGACAGAATAAAACCAAAACGGCAATGAAATTATCAGCTGTTGTTATGCTCCTGTGCCTGATGCTGGGGGCATGTGCACAGAAACAGAAGATACCGGCTGCAACTTATATGGGAGGAAACCATACCATTACAGAAATTTGCAAAGAACTGGATACCGCGGGAGCTTCCCATGTAGATACATTCCGGGAATGGGTAACTGATTTTGCAGATTCGGCCGGGAAGAATGCAAAGCTTGAGGATGTCTGGTCCGATCCGGAAAACATGAAAGCAGATATCGGCAAATGTATGGATGGCTGGGAACAGAATCATGATTACTCCGACACGGACTGCAGAATGACAGCCTTTCTCTTACTGGATGGTCTGCTTCACGCAGAATCAACGGAAGACAATTATGAAGGTACTTATCTAATGTTTGATACAGAAGCAATAGATAATGTGGAAAGGTATGAAACCATAAAAGAGAACCGGGATATGTTTACCACACTCTATGGAGAAAAGAGTGTTGCAGATAAAAAACATCCGGAAACAGCATTTTCGGATAGTTGGAAACATTATGGATTTCAAATAGACAGTGACAGGATATCGCTCCTTAGTATCGTGATATATGACCCGTATTCGGATGTTACTTTCGTGGGTCATACAGGTATCCTGATAAAGGACAGGGACGATTACTTATTTGTAGAAAAGATTGCATTTGAACAGCCATATCAGGCAACAAAGGTGAAGACGGTGGATGAATTGCTCAATATTCTGTCATTGAGACCGGAATATTTCGGAGAAGAGGGAGAAGCCGGACCGTTTGTTTATAATAATGGGGAATATATTGGAACATTAAAGGCGAAGGCATAGTAGCAAAAAACATTTGACATACCGGAAATATTCCTCTATAATCGTTCTAAAAAGAACGATGAAGGAGGAAGAGAAGATGTACTTCTGGGATAAGCATAAAACAATTACAAGTTATTATGAATTGCTTTCCGGAGAGGTATGTGACCGGTATGGGCTGACACAGATGGAATACGATATACTTATGTTCCTTCATAATAATCCGCATCACAATACCGCAGCAGAAATAGTAAAGGTTAGAAAATCAACGAAATCCCATGTTTCAACTTCGTTGAAAAAATTGGAAAATAAAGGACTGGTTGAAAGAATACAAAGTAAGGATAATAAAAAGCATGTAGAGATTATTCTGCTGGATCGGGCGGAACTTATAGTGGCGGCAGGAATTAACGCACAGAAACAGTTTGCAGGAAATGTTTTGAGCGGATTGACAGAAGAAGAAAAGCACATGTGTATCCAGATATTTGACCGGATCTGCAATAATGCGGAAGAACATTTAAGGGAATACAAGGAAAAAACGAATGAAAACGAATCCCTGGATATGAAGAGTACCGGGAATCATTTGTTTTACAGTCAATTGATGGAAAAGGAGCAGGATTAAAAGGATGGAAGAGAACAATTACAAACCACAGATTCCGGATGTGATGGAAGCAATCTTTGATGCTGCGTATCTGATTTTCGATTTAGCTGCCGCAATTTTATTTTTTACATTTTCAAAGGGAAATATCTTATTTGTACTTTATGGAATATTAACATTGACACTTTGCGGAGGGGATGCTTTTCATCTGGTGCCAAGAATTATAAGGGCAGTGCGTGGAAGCGATGAGAAGATAAAGAGGCAGCTGGGAATTGGATTGCAGGTATCGTCTGTTACAATGACGGTGTTTTATATTATTTTAATGTATGTCTGGAAATTTACATTTCCGGAAATGATAATACCGACAATAGTGGAAGCGGTCGTGTGGATATCAGCGGTTGTCAGAATTGTGATATGCATGTTTCCACAGAACAATTGGTGTACAGATGAAGGAAATATGAAATTATCAATTGCCAGAAATGGTGTCTTTGCGGTGACGGGGATCGGAGTGATTATTCTGTATATCATTTCCGGGAATGCAAATGGGTATGGTATGACAAGAATGGTTGCGGCGATCATTCTTTCTTTTGGCTGTTATCTGCCGGTTACTTTATTCAGTAAAACGAAACCAAAGGTGGGATTATTAATGATTCCAAAAACCTGTGCATATATGTGGATGATTGCAATGGGACTACAACTGTTATTTTAAAAACAAAAAAATTATAGAGGCAGGGTATTATAATGAAAATGGAAAAATTTGTAAAGCTTATGACGGGACATTTTGATAACAGAGAACAATTTACAGAAATGAAATCTGCAGGAAAATTATTTCCGTATGCCCGACATGTGAATACAGTCTGTAATGATAAGATAAATAATATTCCGGAAAATTTTACCGGAATATTTATTGTAGAAGAAAGTTATTATGAGACGGATGGAAAATGCCATGCATCACCGCATTTATTTCTTGTTACGGATTGTGACGGTGGAATTATGCTTTCTTCCTACGAAATTCCGGCAGGAGAAGACAAAAATACGTTTTCTTATGCTTCCATGAAGAACGTAGAATATAGTGACCTGAAAAGATCTGAGAAGTTTACCCCGGCATTGTATCAGGAAAAGGATGGTGTCTGGGAAGGGGGAAGTGTGAGTCAGTTTACCCCTGTGATGACATTCCGGTTATGGGAGAGATTCTCGGAGACATGTCTGGAGGTGTCAGAAAGTATGGAAGTGAATGGAAAGAAAACTTTCGGATATGATGTGCCGGTCATTTATAAAAGGGAACGATGTGCCTGACACCAGTTCCGTGGGAAGCATAGATGCTGAAACGGTAGCGCTTGCACGATCAATTAAATAAGCACTAGATAAAAGAGTCATCCATCTGGATGGCTCTTTTATTGATCCTGATATCTGCGCGGATTTCGACAAACAGCTCTTATGGTGAATTTAAAGAAATTAAAAAATTTTTATACTGCATGGTTTTCTTTTTCTGCTTGACAAATACCATTTGATTGTTCCTATACTTTTTTGAAAATCCTGGTATTTCTTTTCTCCTATTTTTATTGCCATTCGTAAAAAAAGAAGTTATAGTGGTATCAGAACAAAGAAAACAGGTGTTTCCCAAAGGAAACCAGAGTATAAAGTGGAGGAAATGTATATGAAAAACAAATGGTTAAAAAACAGCAACAGACAGCACCTGAGATATTCCATGCGTCAGGCATCCGGAATTGCACTTGCCCTTGTAATGGGAATTTCCGTAGCAGCTGCAGGACATACCCAGAGCGTAAAGGCGGCCGTTGATACACAGACTGCAGATACCGGTGTGACAGCAACGACAGATACAGCAAATCAGACTACAGAAACAACTACTATCGGGAAGAACCAGATCAGCATCAAGGATTTTGCCAGCCAGGTGCAGAAAGTAACAGGGAAAGATGTATTAAAGAATGCCGGCATAAAAAATACCGCTGCCGCTACTACAAACGAGATAGCAGCATATCTCCTGAATGAAGCTGATTCCGCAGTTAATGAAGGGGAGAACTCCTATAACTACGATCTGTATGGCTATGTGAAATACTTTAACCGTATCAGTGATATCAAGAAGGCTGATGACAAATATAAGGAATCCCTGTACAAATGCTTCACCAAGGGCATTATGGTAGGAAAGAGTAACGGAACATATTCCAGCACCCGGAAATTTCTGCCAAAGACAAAGATCACCAAGGACGAAGCAAAAAAGATGATAAATCGCCTGAAAAACAAAGGAAAGAGATTCAAACTTTCCTACGATGGACAGGTGTTAAGAATCATTAATTTGCCAAAGAACTATAAGGATTATCCATATATCCTTGCAAGTTTTCCAAATTCTTATTATGAGAAGAAAATGTGGTATACAAAGCAGCGGACAAAAAATGATAAAACCCCGGCACAGACAGCAAAGATTTTAAGTGATGAAGATAAAGATATGATCTGTGCAAAGATCAAAAAGAACGTAGAGTTGCGACTTAACGTGGATTATAGAAAAACATTCACATCCAAATGGAAAAGTGATCTGATGAACACTTACATTGACACGAATAAACAGAAGTCGGTAAATGCATATATAAAGGCGGCAAAGGCAAGAAAAGTCGTGATTAGCAGCGGTGAAGTCATTGTTGATCCTTCTTCGTTATGGATTTGCGATAATGGAATTTGTTATGCCCGTGTGTATGTAAAATTTCGGGTAAAACACGGAAATGTCCCTTCTCCAAAAACTTTATGTCAAAATGAAGTCATATATGGAAGTTATACAGCTATTAAAAATCTATCGTCTAAAAAAACAGTAACTTTTGCTGATGAAATTGGTTGTGCTCTTTCTTATACCGGAGACAAAATAACTTCTTATGGAGTTGCATGGGATTCTGACAATATTGCAAATGTATTTGGTCTTATGAGTAAATAGTACAATGGGGATCTAGAGAAATTTTAATCTCTAGATCCTTTTTTCTTTTTTGGATTGACTTTTTAATACCCTTTATGCCTAGAATGATCCATTCTATAAAGTGGAGGTAAAACATGATAAAAAAGAACAAAAGAACAAAAAATCTTGTGTTTATTTCGTTATTGCTATGTTATATTTTAATTTCATTATTTGAACCATTTGGTATAGTTAAAGCATATGCAGGCATTAACAGAAGTATTACAAGCGATAGTGATAGGGTTGCAATCGTTGATAATAATGGAAATTTAAAATTTTCCGTGAAAGCCGTAGGTGCATCATCTGGAACCAGATGGAAAACAGTAGGCTTGTATGTTACCAGTGATCCAACTGGAAGAAATGGAAAAGAAAGTACCAAAGCAAAAGATTGTGTATTTTTTGACAAACTTCCGAAAGGGTGTTCAAAAACAGACCATACAAGTTCAAGCGGAATTGTCACAACTACTTTTACCATCTCCAAAGAAGTCTTTAACAGCATGTGTGACAAAGCCGGTGTAAATCTGAAAACATTGCAGAAGAATGGTGGCAAGGTATATATCCAGGGTGTGCTGCAGGGATACTCGATCCGCAAAGGCGGATCAAAGCGCAACGTTACCGAACGCTGCTATACCTATAAGCAGATGTCGAACACACGTAACACGAGACGGGTAAACGGATCTACATGGTATGGCATCCGCTGGCCGGCCAGCTGTAACGAAGGCTGGCGAGCACGGTATGATATTGCGGTTGAGTACAAGAAGGTCGAAGCACCGGTTACCATCAATTATTACCAAAGTTATGAGGGCAAATGGAAACTGGTTTTATCTGTCACAAACTCAGATGATGGAAAAATTGAAAAGAATCCTGCCACAAGAAACCTGAATAAAGCGAATACCGGTTACCAGTGGAGCAGCACCAGTGGTTCCGGCTCTATCGCCAGTGGTGACCGTGGACTTGGACTGGAAGAATAGGCATATCCCCGTCAGACGGATGGACGGTCGGGCAGTATATTGTCATGAATGATTACCTTGAATTTGATGGGAAGATCATCATGAATGCTGATCCGGTGGAAAAGAAAACCCCGACTCCGGGCAGAATCTACGAATTTATTACATGTATTAGACAATATAAAAACAAAGGACTAAAAATATGTTAAAATTAAAAGGAAAATTGGATTTTACATTATTCGTAAAGGTAGAAGGTGTAGATCCGGTCAATGGAAAACGTCCGAACAGGAACATAAATAAGAAATTTCTGATACTGGGAATTGCAATTATTATTGGCATGAAAGGGAGATCTGAAATAAATTTATTGCAAGGGAGATCTGAAATTAATAAAGCTGAATATATCATCCAAAATGAAACAAATGTATATGTGTGCGGGGAATCTAAAAGAATTTGGAATTTTTCACAGGAGGTGAGTACAGTGAAGTTGACGCAAGAAACTGAAGAATGAAGAATTAAGCTGGTAAATGCATATTGTAAAATGCACGGCGTATGCTATAATATAAATATATAAATTATATTATTTAATTTTAAGCAATACTTCCGTATTGCTGCATGTTAGGGACATTCCCTGGAAAATTATCAGGGAATGCAGTAATCGCTCTCCCTGTTTATATAAATACAAATATCTGCTTTTATAAATAGGGAAAGAGAGGAAAAGTAGTATGGTCAATAAAAAGTATAAAGACCGGTTATTTTGCTTGTTGTTTGGAAATGAGGAGTATAAGGACAATGTTTTATCTTTATACAACGCACTATGTCATACCTCACACACAAACACAGAAGACATTCAGATTTATACGATTGATGATGTTATTTACATTAAGATGAAGAATGATGTTTCTATTCTTCTTGACAGCTTTTTGTACCTTTGGGAACAGCAAAGTACATTTAATCCGAATATGCCCATCAGAGGATTCATGTATTTTGGAAAAATGTATGACAGGTATATTACCGAGAACAGTCTCAACATTTACGGAAAGATGCTCATTAAACTGCCGACTCCAAGATATACAGTATTATATAATGGAGTAGAGGAGCAGCCGGGGTTTATGCAGTTAAAGCTTTCGGATTCCTTTATCAATCCGGATTGCAGCGGAGATTTTGAATGGACAGCCAATATGGTGAATCTTAATGATGGTAAAAATGAAGACTTACTTAACAACTGTCGGCCGTTAAAGGATTATATGACGTTGATCAATGAAATCCGTAAAAATTGTAAAACCATGGAGTTTGAGAGTGCTGTCGATGCAGCGGTAACTTATTGTATTGAGCATGATGTTTTAAAGACATTTTTGCTTAAACATAGAGCGGAGGTGAAAGACGTGTGTATCACTGAGTATAATGAAAAATCGTTTGTTGAAGGGATACGTGCGGAGGGTCGTGCAGAAGGTCGTGCGGAAGGTCAGAACGAAAAGGGGCTGGCGGTATACCGTAATCTTCGGAAGAGAGGTTTTTCAAAGGAAGACGCTCTGGTAATCGCAGATATTTCGCCGGATCTGGTAGTTAACGAAGACTAGCTGATCTGTAACATAACCTTAGCAATGATTCATAGAAGTACCACATAGAATCTTCTTGTAGCTGTGGTAAACCGTTTTAAAAATGGTAAGACAGCAGAGCAGATCATTATAGGCGGCATAGATGCAGAAAGGGTGGCGCTCGCACAGTCAATTTAATAAACGACAAATTTCAAGAGTCATCCATCTGGATGGCTCTTTTATTGATCCTGATATCTGCGCGGATTTCAGCAGACAGCTCATATTGTGAATTTTATGAAATTTGAAAATTCTGGAATTTCTGGAATTTCTTTACGCAAGAAACGGAAGAATTAAGAATGGCAGTATCAAGATTTTTTGTTATACTGTGTTATAGAAAAAGGAAACACAAAAGAATCTGATAGATACAGAGCCTTGCAGCTACCTTTGCGGATATATTTCTGTATATCCATTATTCTGAGTTTTCTCAGCTCAGACTGGACGAAAAACTTACGGAACAACAGGTAAAATTATGGAATGATCCTTTGACAGGTGTTTGCAGCCGTTTTGCTTATCTTGAGACCATTAATGCCTATAAAAATTGTCCTCCGGATCATTTGACCGTTTTTTTGATGGATATTAATGGGTTAAAAGCAGTGAGTGATTCCATGGGACATGAGGCGGGAGATGAGCTGATTTGTGGAGCGGCTGAGTGTATCGAAGCTTCTATCGGAAGAAAAGGACAGACATTCCGCATTGGTGGTGATGAATTTGTTGTATTTGCCGGCATGACACAAAAACAGGTTGAGTCAACCCTGCTCGAATTAAAGCATACAACAGAGAAGTAGTCTGGGACAAAGGTTGACAGAGTGAGTATCTCTGTTGGATATGCTCTTACGGAAGACCATAAAGAATTTTCTATTGAGGAGCTTGTGTATCATTAAGACAACAGGGAAACAAATTCCACACGCTGATCCATCCAGTTCCCGATAATTGCAATTCCTTTTCCCATGGTAAAAGCTGCAACAATGGTTCCGATGCCAAGTCCCATGATATGTCCGAGACAGAAGAACGTCATACATGCGGTAATAACCAGACAGGTTACATCAAAACCGATTTTGATGCGGGCATAGGGAACCTTTGTGATGTCTGCGGCTTCCCGCGGAAACAGATCGGTTGGGATGATCGGCAGTTTGCAGCGGTTTGACAGCGCAATTCCAAAACAGATGATAAGATAACTCAATACAAAGTAGAGGATGCGAAGTGGTATATTCAGCGGCAGCCGCGTAATCCACAGTTCATGCAGATCCATCATCTCTCCAAACGCAAACCCTACAACAAAACTAAATAAATAGGATGGGACAAATTTTTTTCGCATAATCATTAGAATGCAGATCAAAAGTCCTTGAAACAGGTAAGTCCAGGTGCCGAGTGTCAGTTTCGGGAAAACCTGTTGAAACGCATACGGCACGCTTGAAATGGCGGAGATTCCGGAGCCGGACTGAAGCATCAGAAGGACACCGAGGCTGTTAATGATAACGGCAAGGACAAGTGCTGCCTCACCACGTAAGATTTTTTTCTGTTGTTTCATGATAATAGTGCTCTTTTCCGATAGATTTTGTGTGCATTGCACACGGCTGCGATTATAGTCCTTTTTTCACAGATTTTCAAGTGTGGGTTATGTAATGGATGCATTTCCAGTGCAGAAGGTAACCGATTGTGGAGAGATTGCGTGAAACAGAATAAATTCTGATAAAATTTCTTGCAAAGTAGGTTTCCTTGTGGTATATGGTATTAAAACGGTTAAACTATGGAAACAGAAACGAAGAAAAGAGGGCAATCACAATGTGTACAGCAGCAACATACAAGACAACGGATTTTTATTTTGGACGTACCCTGGATTATGAATTTTCCTATGGGGATGAAGTGGCAGTCCTGCCACGGAATTATGCGCTTACCTTCCGGCATATGGGTGTATTAAAAGCGCATTATGCGATCATCGGTATGGCATATGTAGTGGGCGATTATCCACTGTATTATGATGGAATCAATGAAAAAGGACTGGGTATGGCAGGGCTTAATTTTGTCGGCAATGCCGTGTATCAGAAAATTGAAGAAGGGCGGGAAAACATCGCACAGTTTGAATTTATCCCATGGATTTTAGCACAGTGCGCTTCGGTTTGTGAAGCAAGAGAAAAGCTGGAGAAGATGAATCTGGTAGGAACACAGTTCAGTGAGCAGCTTCCGGCGGCACAATTACACTGGATGATTGCGGATGAAAAGGAATGTATTGTAGTAGAATGTATGGCGGATGGATTGCATATATATGACAATCCGGCGGGAGTTTTGACGAACAATCCGCCATTTCCGCAACAGATGTTTTTGTTGAATCAGTATATGCATCTGTCACCGAAGCAGCCGGTCAATGCGTTTTCCAAGCAGCTTCCTCTGGAGCAGTACAGCCGCGGCATGGGAGCACTGGGCTTGCCGGGAGATTTGTCTTCTGCTTCACGGTTTGCCCGTGTGGCATTCACCCGGCTGCATGCGATGTCGGGTGAATCCGAAAAAGAGAGTATCAGTCAGTTTTTTCATATTTTAGGTTCGGTGGATCAGCAGCGTGGCTGCTGTGAGGTGGCAGATGGCAAATATGAGATTACGTTGTATACTTCCTGCTGTAATGCAACAAAGGGTATTTATTACTATACGACATATGAAAATCATCAGATTACTGCTGTGGATATGCATCGGGAGAATCTCGATGGGGAAACGGTGGTGCATTACCCAATTGTGACAGGAGAACATATTTTGTGGCAGAATTAAAAGGGTGACATACACGAGGAGATGGAAAGGGAAGTTTGAAATGAAATATATTCCGTTAATCATAATATTATTTCTGATTCTGGCAATTTTGGTTTTGATTTTTTACGGAGTGTACCGTGTGAAACGTTTTTCCAGACAATTGTTTGGCACAGATGATATTTTGCAGGGCGTAAAAAAAGCGCAGGAAGATCTGTCAACAACACCGCGTTCGGTATCGGCAATGACAAGAATTGCCCTGCCGCAGATCGTTTCCGATTTTCCGGATTTTGAGTACAATGAAATGAAGCAGCGTGCAGAAAATGTCCTGATGCAGTATTTCGAGGCAGTAACGGCACAGGATGTAACAATTTTACAGGAAGGAAATGAAGATTTGAAAGAACAGCTTCGTTCGCAGATTCGCGCATTGGTCTCACAGGAAAAATGGGAACATTTTACGCAGGTAAAGATTCATCAGACGGAGATCGCCCGGTATCGGAAAGAAGCTGGCCGTTGCATCGTGACATTCCAGTCGGCGGTGGAAAGTTTTCATTATGTGACAGATGCAGCACATGCCGTGGTGCGGGGATCGGATCATATCTTAGAGCAGAGCCGCTATAATGTTGATCTGGTTTATATTCAAAATCGTGACCTTGCCAAAGGAAATACCGATGGAGCGCTTGGAGTCACATGTCCGAATTGTGGAGCACCGATCACGAATCTCGGAGCTAAATTCTGTGAGTATTGTGGCGCCGGTGTTGTGGAGTTAAATGTACACGCATGGTCTTTTGAAAATATTGAGGAAGCATAAATTTATTTGCAGGCATAAGCAGAATTCTTTTTTGTATGCTTGCGTTTACTGTGATATTGTGTTAAAGTACATATTGTTCTGAATATAAGAACCATAGAGTGATGACAGGGGTCACACGAAGGGGTACACCACCGCGGGTGTAGCTTTCTTCGTGTGGCCTTTTTTGTTGCAATATAAAAAGGAGGTCTTACATGGTACATATCAACGGAAAAGATATAGATGCGGCAGGGCAGTCTCTGGCGGCATATTTAAAGGCAAATGATTATGAGATGGGAACATTTGTTGTGGAATGCAACGAGGAGATCATCCATAAAGAGGATTATGAAAACTATATGCTAAAGGATGGCGATATCATAGAAATTGTCCAGTTTATGGGGGGTGGAATGTATTACCTTTCGAAGAAAGGTAATATGTAGCGTTGGCCCATTTGCGAAGCAAATTTTTCATGGGCCGATGTTCCCGTTGGTACATCTCTGATGTATCGCTTCCATAGTGAAAAATTACAGTAAAAAACATAACACAGAAAAGAGGAAGAACAATGAACAAAGACACATTTACATTAGGAGGAAAAGAATTCTCCTCGCGTTTTATTTTAGGATCAGGAAAATATTCCATGGAGCTGATCAAGGCTGCCGTTGAAAACGCCGGAGCACAGATTATTACATTAGCAGTGCGCCGCACCAACACAAAGAAAAAAGAAAACATTCTGGACTTTATCCCGGATAACGTAACATTGCTTCCAAACACTTCAGGTGCAAGAGATGCAAAAGAAGCAGTCCGCATTGCGCGCATGGCAAGAGAACTTGGATGCGGAGATTTCGTAAAGGTTGAGATTATGAAAGACAGTAAATATCTGCTGCCGGATAATGTGGAGACCGTAAAGGCAACCGAAATGCTGGCAAAAGAAGGATTTGTGGTGCTTCCATACATGTATCCGGATCTGTATACCGCACGTGATCTGGTCAATGCCGGAGCCGCAGCTGTTATGCCATTGGCGTCTCCGATCGGTTCTAATAAAGGTCTGGCAACGAAAGAATTTATCCAGATTCTGATTGATGAGATTGATCTGCCGGTAATTGTGGATGCCGGAATCGGAAGACCTTCCCAGGCATGTGAGGCAATGGAGATGGGAGCTGCCGCAGTTATGGCAAATACCGCAATTGCAACAGCAGGAGATGTCCCGGCCATGGCGGGTGCATTCAAGGCAGCCATTGAAGCTGGAAGAAGTGCATATCTGTCGGGACTGGGCCGTGTACTTGAGCGTGGCGCTTCCGCAAGTGATCCACTGACCGGATTTTTGAGAGACTAGGGGGCGTAATCATGGCAGAAAATCAATTTTTTATCGACTCCGATAAGTTAAGCGAAGCTGCATTGGAGCGCAAACATAAACTGGAAACCGATCCGTCGAGCAGAACGAACCATATGGAATATATGCCGGGGATGGAACAGATCGATCCAACCATAAGAAATAAAGTCCTTTCCGAGATGGACAGTTACGATTACAACAAATATACGGCAAGAGATGTGCAGAATGCATTAGAGCATGAAACCTGCAGCGTTGAGGATTTTAAAGCATTGCTTTCGCCAGCCGCAGAACCGTTTTTGGAGCGCATGGCACAGCGTGCAAAGATCGAGACAGGCAAGCATTTCGGAAATACGGTGTATCTGTTCACACCGCTTTATATTGCAAACTACTGCGAGAATTACTGTGTGTACTGCGGATTTAACTGCTACAACGACATTCATCGTAAGAAACTGACTTTTGAGGAAATCGAGCATGAGATGAAAGTCATTGCAGACTCCGGCATTGAGGAAATCCTGATGCTGACCGGAGAAAGCCGTGCGCAGAGTGATGTCGAGTACATCGGGGAAGCCTGCAGGCTGGCAAAAAAATATTTCCGCAATATCGGTCTGGAAATTTATCCGGTCAACAGCGATGAATACCGGTATCTGCACGAATGCGGCGCTGATTACGTGACGGTATTCCAGGAAACCTATGACAATGTCAAATACGAAACCCTGCATCTGATGGGGCATAAGCGTGTATTCCCATACCGTTTTGAGGCACAGGAGCGTGCGCTGATGGGAGGCATGCGTGGTGTCGGATTTTCCGCATTGCTTGGACTTTCTGATTTCCACAAAGATGCACTGGCTTCGGCACTGCACATTTATTATCTGCAGCGCAAGTATCCGTATGCAGAGTATTCCCTGTCCTGTCCGCGTCTGCGCCCGATCATCAACAACGACAAGATCAATCCGCTTGACGTGCACGAAAAGCAGTTGTGCCAGATTCTGTGTGCGTACCGTATTTTCCTGCCGTATGTCGGTATCACCGTTTCTTCCCGTGAGCAGAAACATTTCCGTGACGGCATCGTAAAAATTGCAGCGACAAAGGTATCTGCGGGAGTGTCTACCGGAATCGGAGATCATGAGAGCAAGTATACCGGAAAGGATACCGGAGAATCCGGAGATGAGCAGTTTGAAATCTCCGATGGAAGAAGCTTTGACCAGATGTATAACGATATGGAAAGCGAAGGTCTGCAGCCGGTATTAAATGATTATGTCTATGTATAGAAAAATCTGCGTGACCAACCGTGCGCTGGCAGAACGTCCTTTTTTAGAACAGTTAGCGTGCGTGCTTGCCACAAAACCGTATGCGATGATCCTGCGGGAAAAAGACCTCACGGAAGAGGTATACGAAGAACTTGCGGGAAAAGTAAAAAAATTGTGTGAAAACACGGACACCAGGCTGATTCTGCACAGTTTCCCGGATGCTGCAATGCATCTGGGGTGTACGGCCATTCATATGCCACTGCATCGGTTTATGGAGATACCGGAAGAACAAAAGCAGAAATTTTCAGTGCGCGGTGTCTCCGTACATTCGGTGGAGGATGCGCGCCTGGCAGAACAATGTGGGGCAACCTATCTGACGGCAGGGCATGTGTTTGTGACCGATTGTAAAAAAGGACTGGCACCGAGAGGACTTGATTTTTTGCATGAGGTGTGCAGCTCTGTGAAAATTCCGGTATACGCAATTGGCGGGATTCATGAAGAAAATATGGAAAGCTGCATCCAGTCAGGTGCAGCAGGCGTGTGCATGATGTCGGAATATATGAAAATCTGATTTTGGGTATTCATTTTTTATTACTAAAAAAGTGTAAAATTTTCGATGAAAAAACCATTGTAAGGTGTTATACTGGCAGAAGCATGAGGATAAATGTCAGGAAACATAAAAGAAGAGGTTACCAGTCAATAAAAATGAGTAACATACTGGAAAAACAGTTTTTAAAACAAAGAAATGATTTTGAAAAATCCTGTGTGGAGAGAGATAAAAAATACCACTTTCCGCAAGGAGTGATTTTTGAAACAGATATCGCATATGCAAAGGATAAAAACAAAGCGCACCGCCTGGATAGATATCGTCCAAAGGGGAAAGAAGCGCAGATACTTCCGGTGATTATCAATGTCCATGGGGGAGGGCTGCTTCTCGGAAATAAGGAATTTAACAAGTATTTTTGTGCGCTGCTCAGTAAGAAGGGATTTCTGGTGTACAGCATGGAGTACCGGCTCATCCCGGACTGTACATTTTTTGATCAGCTGCGTGACATCTTTCTGGCAATGGATTTTGTAAAGGAACATGCTGCAGCAGACGGAGGAGATCTGTCGCATGTCTATCTTGTCGGGGACAGTGGCGGGGCCTGTCTGGCCACTTATGCAAATGCAATACAGAACAGCAAAAAAATAGCAAAGGCAGCGGGCGTAAAACCGTCTGAGCTTAAGGTGCACGCACTTGGTCTCATCAGTGGGATGTTTTATACGGCAAAATTTGATAAGATTGGTCTGTTTCTTCCGAAATATCTGTATGGAAAACAGTACAAAAAAGCACCATTTGCGGCTTATGTAAATCCGGAAAATCTGGAGCTGCTTTATGCGCTTGCACCGGCATGGCTGGTGACAAGCCATAACGATCATCTGAGAAATTACACGATCCGTTTTGAGAAGGCTCTGACAGCAGCAAAGAAAGAGCATGAGATTGTTGATTTTCCGAAAAACAAAAAACTGACGCATGCATTTTCTGTGTTTGAACCGTTTCTTCCGGAGAGTCATGCCGTTATTGATATGCTTACGGAATATCTCAGAAAATTTTGACATCGGAGTGGAAAAAACAGAATCAGATTTAGATAACAGAACAGGGAGATTGCAGCGAA
>ENA-OOZA01000033-OOZA01000033.1-human-gut-metagenome-genome-assembly--contig:-NODE-33-length-68335-cov-12.013650_pt1 | contig 68335 bp, 54 predicted proteins | sample MGYA00241703_ERZ501378 | MGnify/ENA primary metagenome ERZ501378 (study PRJEB25962, sample SAMEA2042916) | human gut metagenome | biome: human gut; feature: human-associated habitat; material: faeces...
CCCCGCCTCGTCTTTTTGTTCTATGGCATACACGCAGCCTTCCGGGATCATCCGCGCCATTTCGATAGAAACAGAACCGGTTCCGGCACCGATATCATACACAACAGAATCCCGGCGAAGCTGCATTTTTGACACGGAAATACTTCGCACTTCCTCTTTTGTCATCGGGACTTTTCCTCTGATAAATTCTTCGTCCGTAATACCATGCGTTACCACCAAATCATCCGCGGACTGTTTCTGAAGCAGTGCCACACTGACACCCTCCGTCTGATAATCCAGAAACTGTTCCGGTGCCGCCGTTGTAATCTGTTCCTGCGGATAACTGAGATCTGTTCCTACCGACATTGTAACCTGACCAAAACCATAATCCACCAGTTCAGTGGCAAGCTGACGAATGCTCTCAGCTCCGGAAGCCAGCGTAAACACTTTTTCATTTCTGCTCAGCGCCGCAATAATATTTGCCCTTCGTCCATGTATACTCATTAGTTTCATATCGTCCCAGGATGTATGCAGTTTTGATGCAAAATACACTGCACTGGAAATGCCACAAAGCAGCTGAACCTCCATTTCCGGCAGCGCGTCCACCAGCTTCTTTGCACCACTGTAAAACCCAACATCTCCGGACAGAGCAATCACGATGTTGCCATATTCCTCATGTGAGTAGATATACTCCACAATCTGCTGACTTAAGTACATAGGTACCATCGGTTTTTCGGTATCTAAAACCTGCTCCACCGCTGTCAGCATACGCTTTGCCCCAATAATACAGTCTGCCTGATTGCAGGCGCGAACACCCTCCACTGTCATGTTTTCTGTTGCACCCATTCCAATGCCAAGCAGCGTCACTTTTCTGCGTGTCTCTGCCTTTTTTCCCAGTTTGCAGCTACTTAACTTTTTAACTTTTTCAACTGCTTCTGAAACATTTAAACTGTTATCTTTCTCTGCATGTGCCTCATCTGCATGACAAGTTTCTTTTCCTTGATCTTTTTGCACTTTATTCTTCAGATTGAAAACAGTCTCTCGCGCACTTAATATCTGCTCCTGAATCTCCTCCAATGAAAATCCCTGTTCCTGCACCGCTTCTTTTACGCCTTTCATTAACACATTTCCAAAGCCAAGCAGCGGTACGCTGGCACCGGCTCCCGCAAAATCCTGAAAAGGTTCATACCAGCCAAGCGCACTGAGCACGGCACCGGTGACCACTAAGAGCACCATAATGCGTCCCGGCATCATCTTCGTCTTTTCCATCAGGATCTGCACCAAAGCGCAGATCAGACCGCCCACCCAGAAAGCATTGATATAATCCATCCTCTGCGTTTCCTCCTTATATCTGTTTATGGACAGTCTCTGCACTTTTTCCTGAATTTATGCGTTCTTTATACGCTTAAGCGTTCTTTTTCCCAAAACGGAACCACTCCGGCGGAAGCTGTACCAGGATCACAGCGGCAAATACGATAATGCAGCCTGCAATCTGTCTCGGAGTCAGTGTCTGATCCGTACTTAAAAAACCGATCTTGTAAGCGATCCATCCGGAGATAGTGGCAATGACAGATTCCAGACTCATGATGAGCGCTGCCACCGTGGGATTCAAGCCCTTCTGCCCCACAATCTGCAGAGTATAGCCCACACCGCAGCTTAAGACACCGGCATACAGCAGTGCTCCCAGACCTTCCTGGATCTGTCGGAAAGTCGGCTGTCCCCAGATAAGCGCCCCGATGCAGCAGACGACACCGCACACTGTGAACTGGATACAGGATACCACCGCTCCATCGATTCTCGCTGCATAATGATCAACCGTCATGATCTGTATCGCAAAAGCAATAGCACATAAAAATACCATGATATCCCCTGCCCCCAGACGCAATGATTCCGTCATGCAGAGCAGATACATTCCCACTGCTGCCATGCCGGCTGCCGCCCAGACCACCGGTGCTACCTTTTTCTTCAAAAAAATGCCAAACATGGGCACAAAAATAATATACAGGGTCGTGATAAATCCCGCCTTGCCGACACTGGTATACTTGATACCGAACTGCTGCAGGGTGCTGGCAATGGTCAGGAAGATACCACACAGAAGCCCTGCCCTGACATTCAGTTTCCAGTCTAATTTTGCTGCCTTGTCTCCCGCGATCTTCCGACTGATCAGAATATATACCAGAATACCGGCAGCGCCGATCAGAGAACGGACGCCGTTAAACGTAAACGGATGCATGTAATCCATACCCTTGCTCTGGGAGACAAATGCCATGCCCCAGATGGTAGCTGTCAGCAGAAGGATCAGGCTGTTTCTCGTTGTTTTTGCTCTTGTATTTTCCATAGTTGTATTTATTTTCCGTTCCTTATCTTTTACTCTTATCAGGACTGTTTTTTATATTTCTCAGCGATCTCCGCCACTACATCCCGCAGCATTTTTCCGTTACAGTCTATGAAGAGGTCCGCATATTTCTCATACAAAGGGGTTCTCTCATCATACAGATCCCGCAGGGTCTGACCGGGCTGCAGGGTCACGCCCCTGGCATTCAGATCCCCCAGCCGTTTCTCCACTTCCTCATAGGGAAGCTTCAGATATACCACCGTACTGATCTCCCGCAGATGCTGCATGCCTTCCGGCTCGTAGCAGGCACTTCCGCCGGTAGCAATGATGCTGTTCTCCAGATCTAAGGATGCATTCACGTCGCTCTCAATCTGCCAGAAGCCTTCCACACCATATTCCGTGATCAGTTCGTGTAATAATTTGCCGTGTCTGTCCTGGATCACCAGGTCGGAATCCACAAAACGTCTGCCCAGGCGCTTCGCCAGGACGACACCTACCGTACTTTTTCCCGAGCCCGGCATGCCGATCAGAGTAATATTATTTTTCATAAGTTTCTATCCACCTTACCTATACACAAGAAAATCGCCGCCTGTAAGCGACGATCTTCCGTCTCGTTCTTCATTATAATTATACTTCTGCGATGACTTCCACTTCACATAATACGTTCTTGGGAAGGGTCTTGACTGCAACACAACTTCTGGCAGGATTCTCAGTAAAGTACTTTGCATAGACCTGATTGAACGCTGCGAAATCGCCCATGTCTGCCAGGAAGCAGGAGGTCTTGGCTACTCTGGTGTAATCGGTGCCTGCTGCCTTTAACAGCTCGCCGATATTCTTCATCACCTGCTCTGCCTGTTCCTCGATGGTAGTTCCGTGAATCTCGCCGGTAGCAGGATCAATGGGGATCTGTCCGGATGCGAAAAAGATATTGCCCAGTACGATACCCTGGGAGTAAGGTCCGATCGCTGCGGGTGCTTTGTCTGTTGAAATCTTCTGTAACATAATATTCTCCTCTTTCTTGCTATAATTTACGCCCTGAAAACACCACCTCGTCCGGCACATACCGGAATCCGGTGCGGCATATCCATAGTGTTTACTTCGTCATATCTACCTCCGGCTCATCAAATTCCGCCGTCACGTAGAATCCTCTGGAATTCTCCACAATATCCGCCACGACACCCTCACGATTCTTCAGGCGGTAGCGGAACGGAATATTGGGGGACATGGCCAGGGAAGGGTCTATCGTATAGTAATAATTACTGGGCAGAAGTCCCTCCGTAACCGTGATCTTCTGTCCGACCTCCAACAGTCCCGGTCGTTCCATCTTAAATTCTATCCTGCGCATTCTGACTCACCAGCCATTCCCGGCATAATGTAATTTCGCCGTTTGAGGTTTATTTTACCAGTAACTCACAATGCTTGCAAGAGTGTGTTTCATTTCTGATTCTATGATTCCTTTAGATCATTTATTTTCCAATAGCCTTTTCTGGAAGATCCCATTCTTTCAATATATCCTTTTCCCTTTAACTCTTTTAATCTGGCGGCTATTGTTTTTCTACTTACACCGGAAACATCTGCAAGCTGAGTAACTGTGTATTCAGGATGATTGGTAAGAATGGCCAGCAAATCGTTCACCTTATCATTCACCTTATCATTCACCTTATCATTCACCCTGTTGTCAATAAATTTTCCCGATCCTTTTCGATACATATTCACCCTGAAGTCTCCATCAAAATCGATCAGTTCCGGTTTCGGTAATCCATATTCCTCGCATGCTTCAAACAATCTTGGAATTCCAGTCCCCCACTTCTCTATAATTTTCATATAAGCAAACGCTCTGGCAATTGCCGGATTTCTCGGTTTTGAATAACCTTCCATCATTTTTGAAATCGTAACATTATTCAAAAGCATTCCCGGAGAAGTCACTTCTAATCTGTCATCAAACAATGCCACCTGGATGTTTCCCGGATCCAGATAACTCCGATGTGCCACTGCATTTGCAATCAGCTCCCGGATGCTATCTGTCGGCAGTTCATATACATCCTGCCTGTACATTCCCATTATCGTCATGCCCATATTAATTTTTTCAAGAACATACTGGTATGCTGCTTCCATTTGCGCCTGAATAGAGCCTTCAAATTCCCTACGATCAACAAAATGTGCACGATTCGTTCCTTTGAACACGCCACATTGAATTACAGGCATTTGCGGCATTTTGCCTGTTAAAAGTGCATAGGCATTTGTCGGATATACCTTACCTTCTACTTCTTTCAACACACCCCATGAAATCAACACATTTTTAGTAACATCTTTAATTTTCGATTTTTCGCTATCCTGCCATGTGTTTCTCATAGCAGTTTCTTTCATACTTTTACACAATCTCTCTATCTCATCGTCGGAAACTGTCATACTTAGACTTTTCTCTAAAAGAAATCAAGCAGCAAATCATTTCTGACCTGCTGCTTTTCCCTATTTCACCACCGGGCTCTCCAATACCACCGCATGTGCGATTCCCGGCACGCTTTTCCCTTCATTAAAACTGGTCTTACTGAGCAGGGCTCCGGTGGGTAGGAAGAGGACTTTTTTCCACTCACCGGATTCCAGCATCGGCAGAATATATGCTGCCAGAGTCACGGCGCTGCAGCCGCAGCCGCTGCCACCGGCATGGGTGTCCTGGGCATCTGCATCAAAGATCTCAATGCCGCAGTCCATGTGTCTGCCGGCAATATCAATCCCCTTCTCCCGCAGCAGATCGATCAGCACTGTCTGTCCCACGCTTCCCAGATCCCCGGTGATGATCCGGTCATATTCCTGTGGCTGCACATGAAAATCCTCCAGGTGGCGTTCTATGGTATCTGCGGCGGCAGGTGCCATGCAGGCCCCCATGTTCATGGAATCCTTGAGTCCATAGTCCACGATCCGCCCGGGAGTCATGCCGGTGATGTGAGCTCTGCATTTCTGATTCAGCCCCAGGGCAAAGGCTCCGCTTCCTGTCACCGTCCAGCTGGCAGACAGAGGTCTCTGGTTCCCATAATCTAACGGAAAGCGGAACTCCTTCTCCGCACTGGCGAAATGGCTGGATGTCACGCAGACCACATGCTCCGCATAGCCTCCCGCTGCCATCACAGCTCCCAGTGTCAGCGCTTCCCCGCAGGTAGAGCAGGCACCATAGACTCCGAACAGGGGAATATTGTAAGCGGAAATGCCGAAGGAAGTGGCAATGCACTGTCCCAACAGATCACCGGCGAAGAGATACGAGACATCCTCTGCTTTCCACCCGGCCTTTTCCATGACCATATAGACTGCATCCTTCTGAAGATTGCTTTCCGCCTCCTCCCAGGTCTTACAGCCGAAGAGATCATCCTCTCCCACCATGTCAAACAGGGCTCCTAACGGTCCCTCGCCTTCTTTTTTCCCTACAATAGCGGCACCGGCGATCACACACACCGGCTGCGCCAGACGGATACTGCTTCTTCCCACTCTCTGATTCATAATTTCTCCTTCCATGCGATAACACTGCATTCTTTTTTGTCAGTGTTCCCGCATTGTGGAAAAATTATCAGCCCTGCGCGGTCTGAACTATAATTATATAAATTATAAAAAAATCTCCTCCAGCGCCCCGATCACCTTCTGCAACACCTCATCCTCCATATCCGAATAGTGGATGACCAGGATCCCCCGATATCTCTGTGCATCCGCAAAACAGTACTCCGACAGACAATTCACCAGAATTCCCCGCTGTCTGGCAGCCCACTTGATCTCCACATCACTTAAATCAGTTCTTATGTGCAGTAGAAAGTGCGTCCCCGCATCATCCTGGTATATATGGCTGATCTGACTTAAGGGTGACTCCCGAAACAAACGGCAGATTCGCTCCCGCTGCCCTCTGTAATCGTTGATCAGTCTCCGGATATGCCGTTCAAAATATCCCTGCTCCAGAAATGCCGCCATGGCATATTGTTCAAAACCGGATACCGTGCAGGAATAGAAATTCATGGTGGAAATATACCGTTCCATCAGCTTCTCCGGCAGCACCATATAGCCGATACGTAAGGACGGTACCATAGTCTTGGAAAAAGTATTGATGTAGATAACTCTGTGATTCCGATCCATGGACTGCACGGAAGGGATGGGTCTGCCCACCATGCGGAACTCACAGTCGAAATCATCCTCCACGATATAACGCTCCGGCTCCTCCGCCGCCCAGCGAAGCAGCTCCTGCCGTCTTCCCACCGGCATGACCAATCCGATGGGGAAATGGTGTTCCGGCGACACATGCGCCACAGTAATGCCCTTTTGCTTCAGCTGTTCCACCTTCATTCCCTGTCCGTCGATGTCTACATAATCCCATGCCACGCCGCCCACCTCATATAATTTCGTGATCTTGCGGTAGCCCGGATTCTCCACGCCGAATTTTGCATTTTTCCCAAGGAGTTGTAACAGACGGCTGTAGAGGTATTCCGTTCCGGCACCCACGATAATATGATCCGGCGATACCTGCATGCCGCGGTACCGGTACAGATGCTCGGCAATCGCCACTCTTAATTTTTCCACCCCATTAAAAGGAACTGTCTTAAGCAGAGACGTATCGTAATCCGTCAGGGTCTGACGCATGATCTTCGCCCAGGTGGCAAAGGGGAACTTATCGTATTGAATATTATTCGCCGTCAGATCCGCCAGATATTCCTCCTCACGGAAGCGGGTCACAAAGGAAGCATACGCCGGAGCAGCTGTGTTCTTCACCTCCAGACGATTGACAAAATATCCTCTCTTCTCCTCCGACCGGATATAGCCTTCCAACAGCAGCTGCTCGTAGGTATTTTCCACCGTCTTGACACTGACCTGTAAGTGCCCGGCAAACGCCCGCTTCGAAGGAAGCTTCTCTCCCGCCGCCAGCCGTCCGCTCAAAATATCTGCTTTCATTGCTTCATATAAGTATTCATACATGGTTTTTCTGCCACGGGCAGTCAGGTCATAGGTCAGCATCTGGTATCCTCATTTTTTCTCATTTTGGTTATTTAAAAGATATCAGATTTTATTATAATGAACTCATAAAGCAAAAGCAAGCAGGAAGGAAAACAAGGAGGATTAATATGGGCGTATATGCAATCACCGGCGCATCCAGCGGAATCGGCGCCAAGACAAAAGAACTGTTACTTCAAAAAGGACACGAAGTCATCAACATTGATCTGAAAGACGGCGACATCTGTGCGAACCTGGCCACGCCGGAGGGAAGACAGACTGCTGTAGACAAACTGCACGAGCTGCATCCCGAAGGTCTCGACGGCATGATCTGTAATGCCGGTGTCTCCGGTGCCTGCGGCAATCTGGAGCTGATCATTTCCCTGAACTATTTCGGGACCGTAGCCGTTGCAAAGGGCGTCTATGACCTCCTTCAGAAAAAGCATGGCAGCTGCGTAGTCACGGTATCCAACACCATTTCTCAGGGTGCCGGACGGAAAGATATCGTAGATCTGTTGAATAACATCGGCGATGAAAAGAGAGTATTAAGCCTGGTATCCTCTATGGATTCCACCAACCTCTCCGTAGGCAACAGCCTCTATGTATCCACCAAGTACGCTCTGGCAAGATGGGTCCGCAGAGTATCCGCTACCTGGGCAGCCAACGGTGTCCGCATCAATGCGGTAGCTCCCGGCAACGTACATACTGCCATGACCGCTACCATGAGTACCACCGCAAAAATGGCGCTGAACGCTCTCCCTATTCCCACCAAGTACGGTCAGGAATGTCTGATGGCACCGGAAGAGATTGCGGAAGTTATGGTATTTTTAGCTTCCGATTCCGCCAGAGGTGTCAACGGCAACATCATGTTCGTAGACGGCGGTACCGATGCACTGTTAAATTCTGAAAAGGTATATTAAGGAGGAACACACTATGAGACCCATTGAAAAATATGTAGAAGCTATGGAAAATAAAGATTTTGCCGGACTTGCAGAGTTGTTCACTCCCGACGGCATTCTGTGTGACTATTGTACCACCTCCGCTTCCCAGCAGGAGTATCATATCTACGGAAAAGAAGCCATTAATATGTTCTTCCGTAATAAATTCGGCTTCCGCCGTTACTCCATTTTAGATGCTGAGGTCGTTAATGACGAGCAGGCAGAATTCATTGCCAATTTTGGTGGCTACAACATCATGGCTATCGCCACGGTCCGTGAGACCGATGAAAACGGTCGGATCCAGAGACTGACCGTCAGACCGAAATAAATTCGCCTATCCCTTATACTTTTCTCTAATATTGCAGTAGCCCCGGCTGTCCGCTCGGGGCTACTGGCTTATAGAAAATTTGATTTGCTTCTGTTACTCCGGTGCACTTCCCGAGATCACATAATTAGTCACGGCATACAAAATTTCTCCGTTATATTCCACTCTCGACCAGCCGGAGGCTTCACTGTATCCGGTACGATGCAGGTTGGTACCATTCCGCACCTGGGTACGCACAGTACTCTCCCCTTCACTGGTGCTGGGTTCTGTCCGCAGGTTGATCAGATCCTTGGGGGTAATGTAGTCATCACAATCCACAAATACGATCACTCTGCCGTCCTGAGTGCTGACACGATTCGGGTTCGACGGTTTTTCCGGAGTCTTGTACGCAAGGTCCGTGGTCAGATACGCTGTCACCGCATATACCGTCTGCCCATTGTATTCCAGTCTGGACCAGCCGGTGGAATCGTTTCTGCCGGTACGGACCAGCGTCTCTCCGTTTTTCAGCTGTCCCACCACATTTCCTTCGTCTCCGGTATAGGGAGTACTGCGAAGGTTAATTACATCTTTGGCGGTGACGGTCTCGTTCACATCTCCGAATGTCATGGCGTTTCCTTCCGCAAGAGCATTTCCGGCACTATTGGCATTGGGGATCTCCGTAGCCGCCGGTTCCTCTGTCGGCTGTATTGTTGCTTCCGGCGTTGCTGCCGGGGTTGCCTGTGGAGTCTCTGTCGGCGTTGCCGTAGGCTCCGGTGTGGAAATCGGTTCTGTGGACACCTCAGGTGCCATTACCGTCTCCTGGATACCTGCAGCCTCTGTCGTCTGTGCTTCCGTTGCTGTCACCAATGCGTCGCTGTCTCCCGCTCCCCCGCTATGGCTGCTTAATTTCCATAGTGGAATGCAGATCAGGATCGCCAGGATCATCATTCCCGCAAACACCGGGATCATCCATGGTCTGAAGCGGAATACCACCTCTTCATCCTCATCAAAATCATCCTCTTCCCGGTACTCTTCATAGTCCTGATCCTCCGCAGGCTCATTTACAAGTTCTTCATAATCAAAGCTATTTCCTTCCGGCTCTCTTTCCGAACTTCTGTTATCTTTCTTATCCATGGTGCATCCTCCTTCCGCCGTCATTAAGCTGATTATATACTCTCATCTTTTGCAAAACAAGTCTCTTTTCCTGTCTTTGCAGGTATGTTATACTGATCATAGTATTACAAAATCTGCTCAGGAGTCATTCCCCTTATGAAAAATAATTTTGCGAAATGGAAACCATATATTTTCCTTGCGATCCTGCTACTCAGTCTGATCCCTCTGATCTGGCTGGGACGCTACAATTATCCCACCGGCGACGATTATTATTACGGTGCGGAGACTCATCTGGTCTGGCAGCAGACAGGGAGCATCATACAAACGCTTGACGCTGCCTGCGCAGGTGTCGCAGACAGCTATCAGATCTGGCAGGGAACCTATTCAGCGCTTTTCCTGATGTATCTGGCACCCAATGTATTTTCCAATACCGCCTATCATCTGGTGACTTTCGTGATCCTGCTTTTATTGTGCGGAGGTATTTTTTATCTGCTGTGTCCTCTGTTCCGCCGTTTTCTGCCGGGAACTTGCGGAGAATGGATCACCGTTTCTTCCATTCTCAGCTTTCTGTGTATTCAGACAGTGGAATTTCAATGTGACAGCTTCTACTGGTACAATGGCTCCATGTATTACACCGGTTTCTTTGCCGTGACACTGTTTTTCCTCGGCACACTGTTTCGCTACCTGGACAATGGAAAGCGGATCCTGTTGCTTCCACTACTCCTGTTCGCTGTCTTTTTGGGCGGCGGCAACTATGTTTCTCTTCTTCCCTGTATGCTTCTGTCAGTAACCATAACACTTCTGTTACTGTTACAGAAAAATAAAAAAGCATATATCTGCGGGATTACTTCTGTCGTTCTCCTGTTGTCCTTCGCCGTAAGCGCCATAGCTCCCGGCAATCACGTACGTCAAAGCGGCATGTGGAAGATTCCTGCCTGGAAAGCGATTGCAAAATGTCTGTTACAGGGCATCCGTTATACCCTTGCCTGGACGGGATTGTGGTGGGTGCTTGCCGCGCTGCTTCTGCTGCCGGTCTTCCTGCGGATCCTGCAGAAGAAAAACGGAGCATTTTTCTCCCACCCTATTCTGTTTACCGGTTATGCTTACGGACTGTTCTGCTCCATGTCCTGTCCCCTGTTCTATACCATGAACTCCACGGGACCGGGCCGGGCGGTTGCCATCGTCTATTATATGTTCCTACTGATCAGTTTTACCGTATTCTTCTATTGGATCGGCTTTGTGCTTCTGAAAATGCAGGCACGACCGAACCCCCCGGAGAGAATAGAAGTCTCAGGAAAGCTTAACACCTCTCGTTATCTTGCTATGGCAGTTCTGTTATTCAGCATCCTCTGTACCGGATTGTGGCAGGAAACTTCCGCCATGAAAGCCATCCGGGTACTGACAGATGGGGAAGCCGCTGCCTACGCCGCGGAATACGAAGACCGTCTGCTTCTCCTGAATGATCCGAAGGTTACGGATGTGGTACTGACACCGTTTACGCATCAGCCGGCGTTGATCTATACCGGTGATCTCCCCGGTGACCCGGAAGATCCCACCAGCAGGAAGGTCGCTCAGTATTTCCAAAAGACATCGCTGTATGTCAATTACGGCAACAACTGATAATAAATGGCCTGCGTATTCAGTGTATACAAAAAAGGACGTCTCCGATCTCCGGAAATGTCCTTTTTCTTAATAATTCGTCTTTATTGTCCTTCGTATTTCTCGCTCTGCATCCGGATCAGCTCTGCATCCTCAAAGTAGTTGATACGCATTGCACTCTTCACCTCAGCCAGAGTCTGCGCTGCCACTTCACGTGCCTCATCACTGCCTTTTTTCAGGATATCATAAACTGCGGGAATATCCTTCTCCAGTTCTTTTCTGCGGTTACGGATCGGTTCCAAAGTCTCCTGCATAACATTATTCAGGAACTTCTTCACCTTCACATCTCCCAGACCGCCTCTGGTATAGTGTGCTTTCAGTTCGTCCAGATCTGCATAATCCGGCAGATATCTCTCAAAATGTTCCTGCCGGCAGAAAGCATCCAGATAAGTGAATACGGTGTTGCCTTCCAGGTGTCCGGGGTCGCTGACTAACAGATGCTCCGGATCGGTGTACATACTCATGATCTTGGTGCGCACATCATCTGCACTGTCTGACAGGTAGATGCAGTTACCCAGGGATTTGCTCATTTTTGCTTTACCATCGATGCCGGGCAGTCTCTGGCATGCTTCGTTCTCAGGTAAAAGTGCCTTAGGCTCTACCAGTACCGGTGCATATACGGTATTGAACTTGTGCACGATCTCTCTGGTCTGCTCGATCATCGGCAGCTGGTCACCACCTACCGGAACAGTCGTTGCCTTAAATGCAGTAATATCAGAAGCCTGGCTGATCGGATAAGTAAAGAAGCCTACCGGAATGCTCGCTTCGAAGTTACGCATCTGTATCTCGCTCTTAACAGTCGGGTTTCTCTGTAATCTGGCTACGGTCACCAGATCCATATAATAGAAAGTCAGCTCACACAATTCGGAGATCTGAGACTGAATGAAAATCGTAGCCTTAGCAGGATCCAGTCCACAAGACATGTAATCCAGTGCCACTTCGATTATATTCTGGCGCACCTTCTCGGGATTCTCGATATTATCCGTCAGAGCCTGTGCATCTGCGATCATGATAAAGGTCTTCTTATATTCGCCGGAATTCTGCAGCTCCACACGTCTCCTGAGAGATCCAACATAATGTCCTACATGTAGTCTGCCGGTGGGTCTGTCGCCCGTTAAAATAATCTTGTCCATTTCATCCTCTCAATCCGCCGCCAAAGCAGCTATACATCATTAAATTTATCATACCATTTTTTCCACAGTAGTACAACGGGTCCGAAAAACTTTTTCCTACCTTTCACTCTACCTGCACTCGCCGCTGCGCAGGGATTTCACCAATAACGGTATCTCGAACAACAGCATCACGATCCAGCCGATCATGTTGGCCCACGCCAGACTGGCGAAGTCCATATGCAGCAGACGCAGCATCACGAATACCGCCACAACTCTGCCCAACATATTCATAAAGGTGCTGTACAGTGTCACCTTCAGATCGCCGATGCCACGGAAGAATCCCTGGATTCCGTTGGTCATTCCCGGCAGGATATACATCCAGGAGATCAGGTGCAGATAACTGATTCCGAGAGATACCACCTGCGCATCCCCATCCTCGGCGAACAGAGTCATGATCTGCGGAGCCAGGCCCCAGATCACCGCAAACAAACCGATGGAATAGACCAGCTCGATCAACAATCCTGTCTGAAAACCTTTCTTCATGCGCTCTTTGTGTCCGGCGCCCTTGTTCTGCGCCAGGAAAGTCGTCATGGCATGTCCGATGTTCTGCTGCGGCGTATAAGCGAAATCATCCACGCGGTTCACTGCGGTAAATGCTGCCATAACCGCCACACCCTGAGTATTGACTACTGACTGAATGATGAGCTTGCCCAGCTGTAAGCATACCTGTTGCATGGCACTGGTGCTGCCGTAGCTGACAGTCTTACCAAGCAGGCTCTTATCAAAGACCCACCACTTTTTCCCAAGGCATAACAGTGGAATCTTTTTCTTGATATAAATGCCGCATAGCAGGCAGCACAGGCCCTCGCTGCACACTGTGGCAATGGCACTTCCCGCCACGCCCCATCGTAATACCACCACGAAGAACAGATCTCCGAAAATGTTTAAAAAAGCACTGGTTACCAGAAAATACAACGGTGTCTTACTGTCTCCCAGCGCCCGCATAGTGTTCGCCAGGAAATTATAGATAAATGTAAATATCAGTCCCAGGAAAATGATCCGAAGATATACCGCAGCTTCCGGAATCGCAGTCTCTGGCACCCGGATCAGCCGAAGCACCGGTGTCGCAAGCAGCAGCATGAGCAATGAAAATACCACAGAGAATCCGCAACCTGCCAGCATGGTGGTGCTGATCTGCTTCGACAGAGTATCATAATCCTTGGCACCATACTGGGAGCTCATTAAGACGCTGGCTCCCATGCACATTCCACTGATCAATAGGATCGCTATATTCATGATCGGTGTGGAAGTTCCCACTGCTGCCAGTGCCTGCTCTCCCACGTATTTTCCTACAATCACGGAGTCCGCAGCGTTGTAGGTCAGCTGAAACAGATTGCCCAGTACCAGGGGAATCGTAAACGATACTAAAGGCAACAGTATCTTTCCCTGGGTCATGTCATGTTTCTCTATCATACTCATTGCTTATTGTTGCCCTTTCGTTTTCATTTTCTCTAAGGAGGGGCTATTCTGTTTTTCTATAAGTGTCTCTTCCTGATCTTGTTCTGCTTCTTCCATGCTGTCCTCTGCACCGGACGCCTCATTGCCGCTTACAGCGGGCTGGCTTCTCTGCTTCTCAGCCATGCTGTCATTGTTTTGTGCCGCCTGCAGATTCCCTGTAACAGCGCCATCCGCGTCTGCCGTCACCTCCGCCACAGCACCTTCCGGCATATCTGCGGTCACTTCTGCCATCTCCGCCTCTTCTGCGGCATTCTCTGCCTGCGCCGCTGCAAAATTTTCCGCCGGTGCCGCACTTTCTGCGCCTGCGCTGTATGCTGACTGCGGTGCCGCCGCGTCATTGCTTGTACTGTCTGCCATTTTGGAGCTGTTGCGTACTGTCACAAACACAGCCCCCATGGCCACGAAGCAAAGACAGGCTGCCGCAATGCGGGACACATAGTATAGAGGAAATCTGCGTATTTTCCCATTTGCTTTCCGCTTTTCCACACCTTCATTCTGTTCACTCCGATGCAGTAATTCCTCCTCCACACCGGACAGGGCACGGAACAATCTTTCTTCTTTTTCTCTGTTTTGCTCGCTCATCTTCTCTTCCTCTTACAAGACAATTCCCTGCTGCTCCAGATATTTCTGTAGCTTTTTTCTCGTGCGGAACAGGGATGTCTTCACCGTATTCAGATTCATGCCATAACGCTCTGCAATCTGGACATACTCCTCCACGAACCAGTACCTTCGTAAAAAAACATTACATTCCTGTTCGGAGAGCGTATGCAGGAAAGCATTGATGCTCCGCTCTAACTCCGCTGCTTCCACAATACTTTCCGTATCGTGAGCTGCGGGAATGCATTCCGCCAGTTCATCCAGTGCCATATCCATCGTGCCGTTTCCCCGCTTCTGTGCATGACGCCCCTTCCATCTATCAAACGACAGATTGCGGGTAATTGTTCCCAGAAAAAGCTCCAGACGGTTCGGTTTTTTCGGTGGAATGGCATTCCACGCCCGCATCCACGTATCGTTTAAGCACTCCTCCGTGTCTTCCCTGTCATGTAAAATATGGTAAGCGATGCTGTAACAGTATTTTCCATAGGATTTCTGTGTCTCTGTAATAGCGCGCTCGTCCCGCGCCCAGTAGAGATCCAGTATGGCTGTATCTTCCACAGGTCTCTCCTTTCCAGAAAAGGCACTGCCGCAAATATCTGCAGCAGTGCCCCCATATTCTTCGTGTATCCCGTAATGTCCCCGGCTTCCTAGATCTGGAACTTCTTTGCATTCGCATTGAGCTCGTCTGCGATCACATTCAGCTGTACGGTGGCCTTCCGGCAATCCTCCACGATCTCTGACAGCTGATCCATCGTCGCCGCCGTCTCCTCGGTGCTGGCTGCATTATTCTGGGAGATCTCGGTCAGACTGTCGATCTTGTCCGCTACATCTGTCCGGTATGCTTCGATATGATCCAGCTCTTCGGAGATCACGTTAATCTCACCGACGACATTCTGAACCTCCTGATTCAGGGTGTCGAATACCTCCAGTGTATTGCCCAGCTTCTCATTCTGCTGGTGGATCTCGCCGACTACGCCATTCATAATCTCTACGCTCTGGTTGGAATTGCTGATCAGGTTCTCCACGATGCCGCGGATCTTGTCTGCGGATTCCTTGGACTGGTCTGCCAGACCACGGATCTCTTCCGCTACGACTGCGAAGCCTCTGCCCATCTCACCGGCTCTCGCTGCCTCAATGCTGGCATTTAATGACAGCAGGTTGGTCTGGTTCGCAATACCTGCGATGATATCGGTAGCTGCCTGAATCGCCTGTGCGGACTCGTTGGTGATATTGGTCTGCTCCTGCACCTGATCCACCGACTGCTGTGTATGAGAGCTGATCTTCAACAGTTCCTTCAGGGTGCTGTCCACGGTGGCATTGCTTTCCTTCATGTTGGCTGCGCTGCTACTCAGTACGTTCACACTGTCTGCTGTGCGGTTCAGCGCATTGCTCATATCGTTCATGCTCTCGCTGACCTTCTGGGTGTCTGCCGCCTGAGTGGTAGCGCCCTGCGCAATCTCGTTGACCGCGGTATTGACTGCGGAAATAGACTGTCCGATACTGTCAAAATTGCTCGAAAAAGTTCCGGTGAATTCATCCATCTCTTGCATGGAACTGTGGATATTGGTAATGATCCGGGAGAAGCCTACCACAACGGAATGCACCGCTCTGGCAATTTTGCCGACTTCATCGGTTCTGTTTACCAGCTTCGTGGAGATATCAAAATTCAGCCTGCCTTCAGCCACCTGATCCAGATTGCTGACCACACCAAGCAGTGCTCTGGAAATCAGACGTACGACTAAAATCGTACTGCTACAGAAGATCAGTGCCAGCACATACATAAAGATCGTATTGGATCTCACAATGCCGGAATACAGTTCTTTCACGTGCTCCACCGGGATCGCCACTGCCAGAGCCCCCGCTGTCTTGCCGTCGGTTCCGGTAATCGGTGTCAGATATGCATAATATCTGGTATCCCCCAGCTTCAGGGAAGTGTCAAAATATTCCGATCCTGCCAGTACTTTGGATGCCACAGAATCACTCAGTACGATGCCGGAATAGTCAAAGCTTGCTGCTGCCGCTTCCTTGTCCCAGAACAGTACCACATCTACGTTGGTATTGCTCGTGAAATTCTGGAAAAAGCTCTGATTCTCTGTAAAATTGATCTCGCCCTTGCAGAGACTGCCGTTCTCATAACGGAAGCCCTCCCCAGAAGCGCTGTCCAGATTCAGCTGCATCGCATATTCCGTAGCAGCCAGCTCTTCCTTCACAAGCGTTTCCGCGGTGTTGTTGCCGACTGCCTTCAATGCCAGCATCGCAAAAAATATGATGACCAGCATCGGCATCAGTACCATCGCGAGGATCTTGACGATCAGATTTGCTCCCTTTTTCCCCTTGAGATCTTTCATGTTGTCCAGTGAGACAGTTTCCCCTTCTGTCTGTTCCTTTTTTACCGCTTCTGCCATAGATAAAATAACCTCCTTTGTACCCTTATGACCTTTGTATATTCTTTCTAAAATGGACTGCCGGGAACAGCCCCTGACAGCTTAATAGATAAAAAGATTATAACGCACTCCGGTTGAAAAAGCTATTCTTTTTGTGCTTTTCCCTCCTGAATGAGGTCTTTGATCACCTCTCCACCGATGATCAGCCCCGCCACGGAAGGGACAAAGGAAATACTGCCCGGAATTGCTCTCCGGTCGGTGCATTTATGGACGGTGCCGGGAGGACAGACGCAGCCCGTCCGGCAGCTGGTTTCCATAGTTTCGAGAGGCTTCAGGGAAGCTTCGGTAGAGTAGACAACCTTCAGTTTTTTCACACCGCGTTTTTTCAGCTCTCTGCGCATGACCTTTGCCAGCGGGCACATGGTAGTCTTATAGATGTCCGCCACACGGAACTGTGTGGGGTCAAGCTTATTGCCGGCACCCATACAGCTGATGACAGGGACTCCGGCCTCCTTTGCGCGCAGGATGATCTCGATTTTTGCAGTCACAGTGTCCACGGCATCCACGACGTAATCGTACTGGGAAAAATCAAACTGATCGGCAGTCTCCGGGAGATAGAAGCATTTATGTCCTACCACCTGTGCCTCAGGATTGATCAGATGAATCCGCTCCTCCATGACATCTACTTTGTATTTGCCGATCGTCTGATGGGTAGCGATGATCTGGCGGTTGATATTCGTCAGACAGACCTTGTCATCGTCAATGAGATCAAAGGCGCCGACTCCGCTGCGGGCAAGGGCTTCGACGACATAGCCGCCGACTCCGCCGATCCCGAAGACGGCGACACGGGCGTGGTAAAGACGCTGCATGGCATCTTTGCCGAGGAGTAATTCGGTTCTGGAAAATTCGTTTAACATAGATGTAGATTCCTTTTCTTATAACTATATTTAACTATATTGCACGCAGCTGTGCTGTCCCCCTTTCATCCAGCACAGCAAACACCGCACGGTCAGGGAACCGGATCGTGAAAATTCCAAGTATAAAAAAACATGGGAACTTAAAGGTTCCCATGCTTTAGCTTATTTTTATTGTTCCTACTAGTATACTGGGAATACTCTCGTAAGAGTATATCACATCTTTAGAGATTGTCATAGAGTCCCTGAATAAAATTTTTCACCTGGAGGTTGTTCTCAGGCGTGGTATCTTCGAGGGTAGCATGGATGTAGGGTTTGCGCTCTTTCATGAACTTAAGGATAGAGGTGTAGTCCATCTGTCCGAGACCGCAGCCTACGGATTTGAGCTTTCCGTCCTCGGGAATAAAGTCTTTCAGGTGTACCATTGCCACATCGGGTCCTAAGACATCGATTGCCTCATCGACGATTGCCACCTGGTCTTTGTAGTTGCAGTAGTCGAGAAGATTGACAGGATCGAGGATGATCTGGAGGTTGGGGGATGCGATCTCATCGAGTACTCTTCTGGCTCTTGCCGGGTTGTAGACAATGTGCTTCCATACGGGCTCGATTGCCATGACAACTCCCATCTCCTCGGCGTATTTTACAACGGGACGGAGGTTTGTGATAAAGGTCTGTAATGCTTCCTCGCCGTGACATTCAGGTACCGCGGTATAAGTCTCATTCGGGGCACCGGTCTCGGTTCCGACGACACCGCAGCCAAGCCACGAAGCAAAACGGATATGTGCCATATAGCGGTGGGTGATCTTCGCAAGCTGCTCCGGATTTGGATTTGCCAGGTTCAGGTAGCATCCAAGTACCGCAACATCCACCTGATTTTTCGCAAATACATTTTTCATATACATGGCAAGTCCCGGGGTCAGTGCCTCATCGGTAGTTGGAAACTCGGTGATCACCTTACCGGGTGCCAAATGTCCGCAGGCAAAGCCAAGCTCATGGACATTGGCAATACGTTCCTCAAAAGGAAGCTTTTTCGTATCATGTAAACGGATTCCTAACTGCATAATTTCCTCCATTCCAGGTTCAGGTCTGATCTTCCTGATCCTGCTTATCATCAACGCCGGATCAGCTCATCCACGCCCTCCAGCTCGTAAGCCTCTCCAACCTGTCCTTCGATTCTCACGTTATCCAGGGTCAATTTTGCAACATTTCTTGCAAAAAGTCCTCTCTTACTGCTTTTTTCTACACCATCCGACATGGCAGGTACATCACATTTTGCATCCTCGGCATAGCTGATGGAGATGTCCTTCATGTAGATCTCCTCGATCTTCTGCTCCGGAAGTCCGTCAAAATAAGCTGCTGCCACATGGCAGTTGGTGCAATCCATATTTTCAAATACCATCTTTTTCACCTGCGGTGTTCTGTCATCCACAGGGTAGACATCTCTGGACTGGACATAGGTGGTCTTGCCGTCGGGATCGCAGAAATAGAAGCAGTTGACCACAAGCGGTGTCATCACATGATCCAGGGTCAGATTCCGGAAAATAATGTTGCTTAGAATCGCATCTTTTCCTCTGCCGCGGCGGGTCTTGATACGCAGGCCTCTGTCCGTATGACGGAAAATGCAGTCCTCCACCGTCAGATTCACCACGCCGCCTGCCATCTCGCTGCCCAGAGTTACAGCACCGTGACCGTTCTCCATCAGGCACTGGCGGATGTGGATGTTCTCGGAAGGAGTCTTGTGCTTTTTGCCCATGTAGATTTTGCCGCTCTTGACTGCGATACAGTCATCTCCCAGGGAGAAACGCACGCCCAGGATCTCCACATTTTTGCAGGACTCGGGATCCAGTCCGTCGGTGTTGGGAGAATCGCTGGGATTCTGCACGGTCACACCGATGAATTTCAGATCGTTGCTGAAATAGGGATGCAATGTCCAGGAAGGTGAATTGCAGAAGGTCACTCCCTGTAAAGTCACATTTTTACATCCGCTGATGAAAAACAGTCTGGGGCGGAACGCAATGTTCATGACCTTGGGATCCTTCCACCAGTTTTCCTTAGAAGCGTTGCCGTTGATCTTACCCTGTCCGTAGATCACCACGTCTTCTGCACCGATACCGCAGATGATGCCGGAGAACATAGGTAAGGGATTCCCCTCCCAGGTGCCGAGATTGTACTCGTCGGTCTCATCATAGCTTTGTAGCATGCCGGGGAATGTGGGGAATTTCTCTCTGTCGGTAAATGCCTTAAGCTCCGCACCCTCTGCCAGTTCGATACGGATGTGGCTTTTTAAGAACAGGCTGGTAATACGGTAGGTTCCTGCGGGGAAATACACTCTGCTGTTCACCGGGCATGCCATGATGGCAGCCTGGATAAAGTGGGTATCGTCGTGCTCACCGTCACCTTTGGCACCGAATCTGGTCACATCCAGGGTCACATACTCATAATCTGTCTTGAAAGATACTTCACCCTGCTTTTCACCATTCACGTAAGCTTCCACCACATATTTCTGATCCGGCTTTAAATCAAACAAGGAAGTGATGGTCTTCTCTGTAGTGAGGGTGGGCTCACCGTTTAATCGTAATTCTATGGGCTGTTTTGTAAAATACCTGCCGCCGTCTGCGATCTCTATAGTCACACTACGGGCAGTATGCATAATATGTCTGATTTCCATGCGCTGTTTCCTCTCGTTTCTACCTCATGCACTCCTGATATTTTTCCGCTAAAAGTAAATATTCCCCGCATGCCTTCTGTACGGCACCGCAGAATACTTTTTCCGAGGTTTCATCCATAGCAAAAGTTTTCGACTTTACATCATAATACTGCTCCAGCATACGCTTCACGGCACCACGGAAATTATCTAAAAGCTCTCTGTAATTCTCATAGATCTCCGGACTGATCTGCTCTACGGTATGAAGCAGTGCTGCAGTGTAATCCGCGCCGTTTTCCGCGGTGAATTCGCTCTCCGCATGCTTTTTCAGCACACGCATCTGCGCCATGATATCCGGATATCCTTCCTTTTTATTCTCGGTGGTCTCATATGCCGCATATGTTGGATATACCAGATCCGCAGCCTGATAGATGTTCCTTCGTCCTGCATCTGCCTGCACCTTTTTTAAGTCAAAGATGCCTTCCTCCGTACGGGGAAGTGCCTTGATTTCCTGAATTGTCATAGTTCCTCCTATATAACAAAGGCGTTCTCCTGCACGTTTATTGTAACAAAAGAACGCCGTTTTGTGTATGATCTTTTACAGAGTTACACCCTGCTTGAAAATAGCCATATCATGGAAGCCTGCTGCCTCGCTGCATACCTGCCTGCCGGAAGCGGTCTCCACTACCAGATCAAACAAAGCCTTAGTCTCCTCTTCCATGGTCTTATCCTCTACCAGTACGCCGGCATTGAAATCGATCCAATTGGACTTTTTGCCTGCCAGGCGGGAGTTGGTAGCGATCTTCATGGTAGGAACCGGAGATGCGAAAGGAGTTCCGCGTCCTGTGGTAAACAGTACGATATGTGCTCCTGCGGCTGCCAGTGCGGTAGCTGCTACCAGATCATTGCCCGGTGCGGACAGAAGGTTCAGTCCCGGAGTCTTCACGGTATCGCCATACTGCAGTACGCCCTTGACCAGAGCACTACCGGACTTCTGCGTACAGCCTAAAGACTTATCCTCCAGAGTGGAGATGCCACCCTTTTTGTTACCCGGGGAAGGATTCTCGTAGATGGTCTGATTGTGGCTCTTGAAGTAGTTCTTGAAGTCGTTGATCAGATCTACGGTCTGGTGGAACAGTTCCTCGTTGGCACAACGGTTCATCAGAATGGTCTCTGCTCCGAACATCTCGGGAACCTCGGTCAGGATGGTGGTGCCACCCTTGGAGATCAGCAGATCGGAGAAACGTCCTACTAAGGGGTTCGCAGTAATGCCGGACAGTCCGTCGCTGCCGCCGCACTTCATGCCGATGACCAGCTTGCTGACGCTGATGGGCTCTCTCTCGAATTTGGATGCGTAATCGATCAGACCCTTGATGATCTCTACGGAGTCTGCGATCTCATCCTCGTGCTCCTGGCATACCAGGAATTTTACACGGTTCTCATCATAATCACCGATATAAGGCTTCAACACATCAATGTTGCTGTTCTCACAGCCCAGTCCCAATACCAGAACACCGCCTGCATTGGGATGATTGATCAGGTCTGCCAGAATCTTACGGGTATGCTCCTGATCGTCGCCCATCTGAGAACAACCGTAAGGATGAGGGAATGCGATAACCTCTTCCACACTGCCTTTAACGAATGCATTGGCCTGCTTTGCGATGGCTGTTGCCACGTTGTTGACACAGCCAACGGTGGGGATGACCCAGATCTCGTTACGAACGCCTACTTTACCGTCGGGACGGTTGAAGCCCATGAAGGTCACATCTTCCGTCTTCTTCTCCTCTACGGGAGTGGGATTGTAGGTGTACTCCAACAGATCTCCCAAAGCGGTCTTAACATTATGAGTATGGATCCAGCTGCCCTCTGCGATGTTCTCCTTGGCATTACCGATACGGTAACCATATTTGATGACCTCACCGCCCTCGGGAATGTCACAGATTGCCATCTTATGTCCTGCGGGGATCTCCTCTCTGGCGGTAACGGTCTTAGAACCGTCACCGACAGAGACTGTGATCTTCTCACCGGCAGGAATCGTATTTAATGCTACGACTACATTATCATTGTCATTAATCTTTAAGAAATCTTGCATAATGCTGCCCTCATGCCATTTGCCTTAATATCATCCAGGTATGCTACGACTGCATCGGTAAGTCCGGGAACCTTGTTCAGATCCTGACCGAAGAAGTCTTCATTCCCCAGGAAGGAAGTTACAAACGTCTTGGTATCCTTCTCACAGTTCGCTGCGAAGAACTCCAGAACTGCCTTGTCATCCATGATGTTGTATTCCTGACCGTCTCTGTGACCGATCAGAGCCTTATCGCGGATCTCGGTACCGGTATAGAAAGCCATCAGTGCTGCGATGGAGAAGGTCAGATGAGCGGGAAGCTTACCGGTCTTCTCAACATAGCCTAACAGGCTGGGCATACATCTTGCTCTCCACTTGGATACGGAATTTAAGGAGATTGCAAGCAATGCATGGTCTACGTAAGGGTTATTGAAACGGTTTACAACCTCACCTGCGAACTGCTTCAGCTCCTCCTCCGGCAGAGACAGGGTAGGGATCACTTCGTCATAAATGGTCTTCAGCATGAAGTTACGGATATCGTCATCCTGCATGGACTGTCTTACGATATCATTGCCGCACAGATAGGAAGCCAGTACAAAGGAAGTATGTGCGCCGTTTAAGATACGAACCTTTCTCTGTTTGTAAGGTTTCTGGTTGTCAGTGAAGATAACAGGAAGTCCTGCATCGGGAAGAGGGAACTCCTTGCTGATATCCTTAGCAGACTCGATAACCCACAGAGCGAACGGCTCACCGGTTACCATGATGTGATCTTCATAGCCCAGCTTCTCCCACTCTTCCTGTTCCGTGGCACGGGGATAACCGGTAATGATACGGTCAACCAGAGTAGAGGTGAATACGCATGCCTCATCTACCCACTTTTTGAATTCATCGCCCAATCCCCACAGCTCGATCAGCTGCATTACACACTTCTTTAACATAATACCGTTGTCATCGATCAGCTCTACGGGAAGCATTACCAGGCCTTTGCTCATGTCACCCTTGAAAGTCTCAAATCTGTGATATAAGAACTTGGTCAGCTTGCCGGGGAAAGTCTTGGGAGGCTCTGATTCAAACTTATCGGTATCATCATATACGATACCTGCCTCAGTGGTGTTGGATACTACGAAACGTAAGGTATCGATCTCGGCAAGTCCCATGTACTTGTCATATTCATTATAAGTGTCTACTGCGTCTGCAACGCTGGTTACGATTCTATTGATGATCTTGGCTTCACCGTTCACATTACCGCGAAGAGATACAGTGTACTGGCAGTCCTGCTTGTGGAACATATCCAGATTGCCGAACTCGATGGGTTTGATCAGAACGATGTCTCCGTCGAACTTACCCTGCTCGTTAGCGATATCGATCATGTAATCTACGAATCCACGTAAGAAATTACCCTCACCGAACTGTACGACCTTGATAGGTCTCTCCTTTTTACCGGTCTTTGCCTTGTTTAAGATATCCATTTTGTCCTCCATTCTACGCTTAGCGTATCCTATCTGCACCGTCTTACGGCACTCTGTTACCTGCACTTACCTTCCCAATCGCCTTTGAGCAATTACGTTTTCAACGCTCGTTGGTGTTTTTGTTTCTGAATTGTACGGAGTTTATGTAAGTACTTTCATAAATCATTCTACTTCAAAAAAGCTATTTCGTCAATCACCAAAAACAGAAACTTATTTTTTCCTCAAACCATTGATTTTATCAGCAATCTTTCATATTGATAATATTTTGTCACATGATAAGTTGAAAAAGCATCTTGAAAAAAGAGAAGTCTTTCGTTATAATTCAAATATAGCTTTTTATGTAACCACTTACAGTTTTCTTACAAATTCTGTTACATAGAAGCAGGAGGAAGCCACAGATGACAATTTACGATATTTCTGAGAAGGCCGGTGTCTCTATTGCTACTGTTTCCCGCGTGCTCAACGGAAGCAACAATGTAAGCGAGAAAACCAAGAAAAAAGTTCTAGATGTAATCAACCAGTATGAGTACACTCCCAATGCGTTTGCCCGGGGACTGGGGCTCAACACGATGAAGACCATCGGTATTATGTGTGCCGACAGTTCCGATCTGTATTTAGCCAAGGCGATCTATTATATCGAACAGAAACTTCGTGCCAACGGCTATGACAGTATCCTGTGCTGTACCGGTTATGATCTGGCTACCAAAGCCAGCTCCATGAACCTTCTGATCACCAAAAAGGTGGACGGCATTATATTGGTAGGTTCCAACTTTATTTATGAAAAGGAAGAAGACAACAAATACATTACAGATGCCTCCGCGCAGGTTCCTGTAATGCTGTTAAATGCAGCGATGGATGCTCCAAATGTATACAGTGTTGTCTCGGATGATTTTACTTCCATGTATGACGCTACCATGGAGATGATCCGCTCCGGTGTGGAAGATATTCTGTATTTCTATAATTCTACTTCCTACAGTGGTAAGAAAAAGCTGGCAGGCTACCGTGCCGCCATGGAAGAAAAGGGACTTCTCACCAACGGAAGCTTCCTGCAGCTCTATCAGGGATCCCACGAGGATATTCCCGCCATGGCCGATCAGTTGAAAAAGCTCCATGCAAAAGGAGTCTCTTTCCACGGTGTTATCGCCGCTGACGATTCCCTGGCTCTGGGTGCTCTGAAATACGGCCGGGAAATGGGACTTCGCATTCCGGAAGATCTGTCCATTATCGGTTATAATAATTCCATGCTGGTAAGCTGCTGTGATCCGGAACTGACCAGCATCGACAATAAATTAGAGACGCTCTGCCAGCATCTGATCACAACTCTGATGGGTGTCCTGGAAGGAAACGAGATGCCGAAAAAGACTGTGTTCTCCGGAGAACTGGTAAAACGCGGCACCACAAAATAATTTTTTCTTTACAGCAATGACAGCAATGGGGTAGCTGAAAATACCCTTTAGTATATTTATGGAGGAATTGAAAATGAAAGCATTTATGGACAAGGACTTTCTGTTAGAGACTGAGACAGCCAGGAAGCTGTTCCACGACTACGCAGAAAAAACACCGATTCTGGATTACCATTGTCATATTAATCCCAGGGAGATCGCTGAGGATCGTCAGTTCGACAATATCACCCAGGTATGGCTGGGCGGTGACCACTACAAGTGGCGTTTCATGCGTTCCTGCGGTGTTGACGAGAAGTACATCACCGGTGATGCATCCGATTACGAGAAGTTCTGCAAATGGGCAGAGTGCCTGGGCAAGGCTATCGGCAACCCCTTATTCCACTGGAGCCATCTGGAGCTGCAGAGATATTTCGGTTACAATGGCGTTCTGAACAAAAACAGCGCTGACGAAGTATGGAACCTGTGCAATGAAAAGCTCCATCAGCCTTCCATGAGCGTTCGTAACCTGATCAAGCAGAGTAACGTTACCCTGATCTGCACCACCGATGATCCTATCGATTCTCTGGAGTGGCACAAGAAGCTGGCTGCAGATGATACTTTCGATGTAAAGGTTCTGCCCGCATGGAGACCCGACAAGGCTATGAATATCGAGAAGCCCGATTATCTGGATTATCTGGAGAAGCTGGCTGCTGCTGCCGGCATGACCGAGATCAACTCTTTTGCAAGCTTAAAGGAAGCTCTGAAGAACCGTATGGCATTTTTCGCATCCATGGGATGTAACGTATCTGACCATGCTTTAGAGTATGTAATGTACTATCCCGCTTCCGATGATGAGCTGGAAGAGATTTTCTTAAAGAGACTGAACAAGATGGTTCTGACCAAGGAAGAGGAACTGAAATTCAAGACCGCCTTCATGCTGTTCGTAGGCCGCGAATATCATAAGCTCGACTGGGCTATGCAGCTGCACTACGGTTGTAAGCGTGACAACAACACCCTGATGTTCGAGAAGCTGGGTCCCGATACCGGTTACGACTGCATCAACAACTACGCTCCTTCCGCTCAGATGGCTGACTTCCTGAACGCTCTGATCGTAAGTGATGAGCTTCCCAGAACTGTCATCTACAGCCTGAATCCTAACGACAATCAGGCAATCGGTACCATCCTCGGATGTTTCCAGGATTCCACCGCTGTTGCCAAGATCCAGCAGGGTTCTGCATGGTGGTTCAATGATCACAAGACCGGCATGCAGGATCAGATGATCTCCCTGGCTAACCTGGGTAATCTGTCCGGATTTGTAGGAATGCTGACCGACTCCAGAAGCTTCCTGTCCTACACCAGACATGAGTATTTCCGCCGTATCCTGTGCAACCTGATCGGTAACTGGGTAGAAAGCGGCGAGTTCCCTGCAGATTACGATACTCTGTCCGAGATCGTAACCGATATTTCTTACAATAACGCAAAGAGATACTTCAAGTTCCCTCTGGCATAAGAGATAAAACAATAAGCCCCCGGTGATGAGCCGGGGGCATTCTTTATTTATTGAATCACGAGGTTGGAGTATCCCATCAGGCTCTCATCCACAGCATGTGCAGCTTCTCTGCCTTCGCGGATGGCCCATACGACGAGGGACTGTCCTCTGTGCATATCGCCGGTGACGAATACATTTTCCACACTGGTCTGGTATTTTCCGGGAGCTGTTTTTACATTGGTGCGTTCATTTAATTCCACGCCGAAAGCATCAGCAATGTATTTCTGGGTTCCTAAAAATCCTGCGGCGATCAGCACGATCTCTGCATCCAGGATCTGCTCGCTTCCCGCGATCTCCTGCATCTTCATGCGTCCGGTAGCCGGATCCTTTTCCCAGGACAGCTTCACGATCTTCACAGCTTTAAGTTTGCCGTTCTTATCCTTGATAAATTCCTTGACTGTAGACTCATATATCCTCGGGTCATGTCCGTAGACCGCAATGGCTTCTTCCTGACCGTAATCGGTCTTGCAGACCTTCGGCCATTCGGGCCAGGGATTATTCTCTGCTCTTTTGTCCGGAGCCTTGGGCATCATCTCGATCTGGGTCACAGATTTTGCTCCGTGACGGATGGAGGTTCCAACGCAGTCATTACCGGTATCACCGCCGCCGATGATAACCACATTTTTCCCCTTGGTCTCCACATATTTTTTATCTTCAAAATTCGAATCCAGAAGGCTCCTGGTATTGGCTTTCAGAAAATCCACCGCAAAATAGATTCCCTCGGCATCTCTGCCAGGAGCATTGATGTCTCTGGGATTAGAGGCACCGCATGCCAGTACGACGCGGTCAAAATCATGCAAAAGCTTGGATGCTTTGATGTCCTTGCCGATGTCGGTTCCTGTGACAAAGGTGACACCCTCTTCCTTCATAATATTGATCTTGCGGTCAATGATCTGTTTTTCCAGTTTCATGTTGGGGATGCCGTACATCAACAGTCCTCCCACACGATCGGAACGCTCGAATACTGTTACCTGATGTCCTCTCTGGTTCAGCAGATCCGCTGCTGCCAGTCCGGAAGGACCGCTGCCGATGACTGCTACCTTTTTACCGGTGCGTACCACAGGGGGCTTGGCTGCCGCATAGCCCTCGCTGTAGGCGTTTTCAATGATGGCATATTCGTTCTCCTTGGTGGAGACCGGATCCCCGTTCAGTCCACAGGTACATGCTGCCTCACACAGGGCAGGACACACTCTGGAAGTGAACTCGGGGAAATTGTTGGTCTTCTTCAGACGGTTGTAAGCCTGCTGCCAGTTGCCGGTATATACCAGATCGTTCCACTCCGGCACCAGATTGTGCAGAGGGCATCCGCTGGCCATACCGCAGATCATCATGCCCGACTGGCAGAACGGCACGCCGCATTCCATACATCTGGCACCCTGTAAACGCTGCTTTTCCTTCGGCAGATGCTCATGGAATTCGTTAAAATGCTGTATTCTCTTCTTAGGATCTTCAGCCACGCTGACTTCCCTTTTATATTCCATAAATCCCGTTGGTTTTCCCATGACTTACCTCCCATTTACTTTCTGGTGTTGGCATAGAATGCCTCGATCTGTGCCTGCTCTGCGCTCAGTCCCTTTTCCTCCATCTGTACGATGGTCTTCAGGACTCTCTCATAGTCATGAGGGATGATCTTCTTGAACTTAGGCAGATACTCTCCAAAGTTATCCAGCACTTCCTTACCCTTTGCAGAGTTGGTCAGTGCCACATGCTCCTGGATCATGGATTTCAGCTCCAACACATCATATTTGGATGTGATCTCGCTGGAAGATACCATTTCCTTATTCAGACGCTTATACAGATCGTTGCCTTCATCCAGTACATACGCGATGCCTCCGCTCATACCGGCTGCAAAGTTTTTACCGGTGGGACCCAAGACTACCACACGTCCGCCGGTCATGTATTCACAACCGTGATCACCCACACCTTCGACTACCGCAATGGCACCGGAGTTACGTACGCAGAAACGTTCGCCTGCCACACCGTTGATGAATGCTTTACCGGAGGTTGCACCGTACAGTGCCACATTACCGATGATGATATTTTCTTCCGCCTTGAACTTGCTGCCCTGTGGGGGATATACCACCAGCTTACCGCCGGATAAGCCCTTGCCGAAGTAGTCATTGCTGTCGCCCACCAGCTCCAGGGTCAGGCCCTTGGGGATAAAGGCTCCGAAGGACTGTCCGCCGGCACCTTTACACAGTACATGATAGGTATCTTCTTCCACGTCATCGCCCAGTTTTCTGGTGATCTCACTTCCGAGGATCGTACCGAAGGCACGGTCTGTGTTGCTGACATCCACTTCGATACTGCGCTTCTGTCCCGCATCGATGGCTTTGCCCAGCTGCTTTAACAGCACCTTCTCATCCAGTGTCTTCTCTAACTGGAAGTCATATACCTGCCTGGGATCGAAGGTTACCTTCTGCTTGCTGCCCTCGTAAGGGTTGCTTAAGATCTGGGTAAGATCCACTTCTTCCTGGCGCTCGGTCAGATGCTCTTTTCTCTTCAGCAGATCGGTTCTGCCCACCAGTTCATCTACGGTACGCACACCCAGGGCTGCCATGTATTCCCGCAGCTCCTGTGCGATAAATTTCATAAAGTTTTCCACATATTCCGGCTTACCGCGGAAGTTTTTCCGCAGCTCCGGGTTCTGGGTAGCCACACCTACCGGACAGGTATCCAGATTACATACTCTCATCATGACACAACCCATCGTTACCAATGGAGCAGTAGCGAAACCGAACTCCTCGGCACCTAAAATCGCTGCGATGGCTACGTCTCTGCCGCTCATAAGCTTACCGTCGGTCTCAATGCGGACTTTATTACGCAGTCCATTCATGATCAGGGTCTGATGGGTCTCTGCCAGTCCCAGTTCCCAGGGAAGTCCGGCATTGTGGATGGAGTTTCTCGGTGCCGCACCGGTACCGCCGTCATAACCGGATACCAGGATGACCTGAGCTCCCGCCTTGGCCACACCGGCTGCTACGGTTCCCACACCGGCTTCCGAAACCAGCTTTACGGAGATTCTTGCCTGGGTGTTGGCATTTTTCAGATCGTAGATCAGCTGCGCCAGATCCTCAATGGAATAAATGTCGTGATGAGGGGGCGGAGAGATCAGGGACACACCGGGTGTGGAGTGTCTGGTCTTGGCGATCCAGGGATATACCTTTCCTCCGGGCAGATGTCCGCCCTCGCCGGGTTTTGCTCCCTGTGCCATCTTGATCTGGATCTCCTGTGCACTCACCAGATAGCGGCTGGTGACGCCAAAACGTCCGCTGGCTACCTGCTTGATGGCGGAACAACGGTTTAAGCCGTCCGGGCCTACGGTCAGACGGTCCAGATCCTCACCGCCCTCACCGGAATTGCTCTTGCCGTGCAGATGGTTCATGGCGATGGCCATGGTCTCATGGGCTTCCTTGGAAATGGAGCCATAGGACATGGCACCGGTCTTGAATCTGGTCACGATGGATTCTACCGGCTCTACTTCCTCGATGGGCACGCCCTTTTTCGGATAGTTAAAGTCCATCAGTCCTCTGAGGTTCTTGATGGAATCTTCGTCATTGACCATGGCGGTGTACTGCTTGAACATCTGGTAATCACCGCGTCTGGTGGATTCCTGTAACATATGGATGGTAGCGGGATTATACAGATGCTCGTCACCGCCGCTACGCATCTTGTGATGTCCGGGGCTGTTTAAGGTCAGATCGTTTTTCAGTCCCAGCGGATCAAATGCCTGAGAGTGCAGGTCGTCTACCTGCTGCTCAATATCTTTTAAGGTAATACCTCCCACACGACATACGGTGTTGGAGAAATACTTACTGATAACTTCCGGCGCGATACCGATAGCCTCGAAGATCTGGGAACCCTGATAGGACTGGATGGTACTGATACCCATCTTGGATGCGATCTTGACGATGCCGTGGAGGACAGCATTGTTGTAATCATCCACTGCTGCATAGTAATCCTTATCCAGCATATTGCTCTCGATCAGCTCCTTGATGGTATCCTGTGCCAGATATGGGTTGATGGCGCAGGCACCGTAACCGAGCAACGTAGCAAAATGGTGTACTTCTCTGGGTTCGCCAGACTCCAGGATCAATGCGACTCTGGTTCTCTTCTTGGTTCGTACCAGATACTGGTTCAGGGCAGATACAGCAAGCAGGGAAGGAATGGGCACATGGTTCTCATCCACGCCTCTGTCGGACAGGATCAGAATGTTCACGCCTTCTCTGTAAGCTCTGTCCACTTCCACGAACAGTCGGTCAATGGCACGCTCTAAACTGGTGTTCTTGTAATATACGATAGGTACGACTTCTACCTTGAAGCCGTCTACTTTCATGTTCTTGATCTTCAAGAGATCAGTGTTGGTCAGGATCGGGTTGTTGACCTTCAGAACGTTACAGTTCTTCGGAGTCTCCTCCAGGATGTTGCCTTCGGTACCGATGTATACGGTGGTGGAGGTTACGATCTCCTCTCGGATAGCATCAATAGGCGGGTTCGTCACCTGTGCAAACAGCTGCTTGAAATAATGGAACAGCGGGTGATTCGTCTTGCTCAGCACGGGCAGTGGGGTATCCACACCCATGGCTGCAATGGCTTCGCTGCCGTTCTTTGCCATCGGCAGAATGCTCTGCTTCATTTCATCGTAGGTGTAGCCAAAAGCCTTCTGCATCCGCTGGCGCTCTTCGTAGGTGTATTCCGGTACACGATAGTTCGGGATATGGATGCTCTTCAGTTCGGTCAGATTGTTGTCCAGCCATTCTCCATAAGGCTGTCTGGAAGCATATTTTTCTTTGATCTCCTCGTCATCGATGACTCTGCCCTGTACGGTATCGACCAAAAGCATCTTACCGGGGCGAAGTCTTTCTTTTACTTTGATCTTCGTGGGATCAATGGGAAGCACACCTACCTCGGAGGACAGGATCAGGGTATCGTCATCCGTGATCATGTAACGGGAAGGACGCAGACCGTTTCTGTCCAGCACAGCACCCATGATATCTCCGTCGGAGAACAGGATGGATGCGGGACCGTCCCAGGGCTCCATCATGGTAGCGTAATACTGATAGAAATCTCTCTTGGTCTGGGACATTGCTTTGTTGTTCGCCCAGGGCTCGGGGATAGCGATCATGACTGCCAGAGGCAGCTCCATGCCACTCATTACCAGGAACTCTAATGTGTTGTCTAACATCGCGGAATCGGAACCGGTCTTGCTGATGGCAGGCAGTACTTTGTGCAGCTGTCCTTTCAGATGCTCGGATTCCATGTTCTCTTCGCGCGCCAGCATCTTATCGGCATTTCCGCGGATGGTGTTGATCTCACCGTTGTGTACCATCAGTCGGTTCGGATGGGCACGCTCCCAGCTGGGGTTGGTGTTCGTGGAGAAACGGGAATGTACCATGACAATGGCAGATTCGTAATCCTCACTCTGTAAGTCTGCAAAGAAGGTACGAAGCTGTCCCACCAGGAACATTCCTTTATATACGATGGTTCTGCTGGAAAGAGAGACCACATAGGTATCATCGGAAGACTGCTCAAATACACGCCTTGCAATGTAAAGTCTGCGGTCGAAGGGCAGACCTTTTTCCACATCGACGGGCTTTTTCACAAAGCCCTGCATGATATAAGGCATGCACTCTACTGCCTTATGTCCCAGCACATTGGGGAAAGTGGGCACTTCACGCCAGCCGAGGAATTCCATTCCTTCCTTTTCCACAATGATCTCGAACATCTTCTTCGCCTGGTTGCGGCGCAGCTCTTCCTGAGGGAAGAAGAACATGCCGACACCGTATTCTCTCTCTCCGCCGATATCCATGCCCAGAGCCTTTGTGACTCTTGCAAAAAATTTGTGGGGGATCTGGGTCAGAATACCGACACCGTCACCGGTCTTACCTTCCGCATCCTTACCGGCTCTGTGCTCCAGATTCTCTACGATCTTCAGCGCATTCTCAACAGTAGCGCGGCTTTTCTCTCCGTGAATATTGACACAGGCTCCGATACCGCAGTTATCATGCTCAAATTCTTCCCGATATAACGGTGCCTTGGGCAGCTCCTGTTTTACATCAAACATATAGTTCTCCTTTCCGGGTTTTTATTTCTCTCTTCTTAATCTGTCTGTTACTATTCAGAACCTCATTCGCAAGACCGTAATAGTAACAAAAAAGGTCGCAATGAGACTCTTTCGAGCGCCTCATTGCGACCTTTTCTGTACTATACACCTATTTTTCTCATTTGTAAATATAGATTTTTCTGCAAATTGTCAGATAATTTGTCAATTCTATTATTTGCACGCCTGTTATCTGGAAATTGTATTAATTTTCTCTTTAAAAGCGCATTTTCAGCACAACTTTTTGTGGGTTCTCCCCTATTTTTCCTGTTTCCGGCCATACGCCTTGCTCATCAGTTTCTGATACATTGCAGAAAAGTGTTTACTCTCTGCCAGTGCAGTGCGAAGAGGTGCCAGTGTCAGTGCCATTACTGCCCGATAGCGGAACAGTTCGCCGGGATTCATGTATTTTGCTGTGATCTCCTTATGTTCTGCAGCGCTGCGCTTCAGGTTCTCCTTGGTCTCAGAGTAGCCGCCGCCCTCGTAGGAGGACACGGTAAGTCCCAGATACTGCATGGGTGCTTTGGCACGATAATAGCACCAGAGGAAATGTTCGTAATCTGCACGGATCTTATATTTGGGTTCATAGGGCTTCTGTCTGCACAGGTCTGCAGCATAAAAGCAGGACTGATGGCAGGGAATGTTGCGGTAGCAGACGAAACCGGTGATGCGTGGTGGGGAAGATATCTTCGTCTCTGTCTTCGCACTGTAGGTATCGCCGTAGTAGATGCCCTGAAGTTTCGCCGGGTGCTGTTCCATGAACTGTGCGGTGTGGGTCAGAACTTCGTTGTCATAGAAGAGGTCACCGCAGTTTAGGAAGAGAATGTAGTCGCCGGTCACATGGGAGACTGCCTGGTTCATGGCTTCGTAGATGCTGTGGTCGGATTCCTGGTATAGGTGAATGCGTCTGTCCTCGCGCATGGTTTCTATGGAGCCGTCGCGGCTGCCGCCGTCCTTGACAATGATCTCAAAGCTCGGGTAGGTCTGGGACAGGATGCTGTCCAGAGTCTGATTCAGTTTAGAACCTGGGTTTAAGCAGACTACGATAATGCTGAATTTCATGTGTTGCTCCTATTTTTCTATAAAATCTCCGTAGCCTCGACAGAGGGAAGAAACGCGACACGCTCTCGCTCTGTCGCAGAGCGTAGCGGCACATAAGCGTGGAAAGTACCCACGCTAAGTGCCGACGTCTGCTTACGGTCTGCTTATTCTTCCCTCTGTCGGGGCTACTGGGTTATGGTAACCATCCAGAGATATCTTATCGAATATCCAGAGGATGGCTAATATACTTTATTAGTGCTTAGAATATATTTTTCTGTTTATGAAGTGTTCCAAGGGAGGCTGCTGCCACTGCCAGGAAAATCACGCATACAGGCCAGCTGACAAAGCCGGTGACGGCGATGGCGGTATAGGACAGGCAGTAGGCGAGGACGTTGGATGCCACATGGACAAAGACTGCCATTTTGAACTCTCCAAAGTATTCGTAAGCATATGCCATCAGGCAGCCGATGAGGAAGCCGTATACGCCCTGGACGTAGTTCATGTGGTAGACACCGAAGATCAGGGCGGACAGGGCTATGGCGAGTTTGATATCCATGAATCTGCGAAGGTATCCGTAGATAACTCCGCGGAACAAAAGTTCCTCTGCTATGGGGGAGATGAAGCCGAATACGAGGATTCCTACGATAAAGTGTGCGGAATATTGCTGGGCCGCCACTTCGGTATAAGCTTCAGACTTATTGGTCACTCCCAGGAGTTCAAACAGGAGATTGCATCCGATGACGGCACCGATGGTAGCCACAGTCAGTAAGACATATTTGCTCTTTCCCTCTTTTTTCAAGTGGCTTAAGTGCATGTCCTCTTTATTTTTATCAATGAGCATCTTCGCTGTGGACCATACGGCAATGGCACCGCCGATGAATCCAAGAGCCGCAATGATACTGGAGACATCTCCGGAGTAGCCGTTATAGGCGCCGGTCTCATCCCGTAGGATTAAAAGATCCACCAGTCCACCGGAGGCTCCGGACTGTGCCAGCTGATATAACAGTGCCAGCAGCGCATACTGCACTGCATTGCGCACCAATATAAACATCAGAAACGAATACACCATGGTCCAGATCCTCTGATACATGGGGTTTTTCTTTTTATTGTCCGGATTTCCGTTCAGTAATTCTTCACTGCCACGGAGTAAAAATTTCTCCAGTTCTTCCACGGATTGTACAATGTAATCCGCCTTCGCTTCCTTTAACTCTTCCTTACTTCCGTAGCCGTAGGTCACGCCCACGCTCTCCACACCGAGAGCCCTGGCTCCTTCCACGTCGAACTTTCTGTCACCGATCATATAGACCTGCGCCGGATCCACGGGATTCTCTCCAAAGAGCTGACGCAGAGTTTCCTGTACCACCTGATCCTTGGTTTCTCTTCTGCCGTCCAGTTCACTACCCACCACTACAGAAAAATATTTTTTCAGATCAAAATGTTCCAGGATGCGCTCTACGTATACCTGGGGCTTACTGGATGCCACTGCCAGGAAATACCCCTTCGACTGAAGCGTTTTCAGCATCTCCGGAATACCGTCATAGACCTCATTTTCAAAAAGTCCCGTATCCTGAAAGCGCTCTCTGTATTTTGCCACAGCTTCTTCTGCCTGTTCGGCGGTGAAACCGTAGAATTCCATAAAACTGTCTCGTAAGGGCGGTCCGATAAAGGGTTCTAGCTTGTCCAGATCCGGCTCCTCGATGCCAAAGGAGTGCAGTGCATACTGCACACAGGTAGTAATTCCGATTTTAGGATCTGTCAGGGTACCGTCCAGATCAAACAGCAGATATTTCTTCATTCTTATAATTCCTTTTTCTTTCTATCCTTATATGTTCCGCAGATGATTAGAAGCTACGGATCTTGTCTCCGTCATCCTCGGTGTTTTTCAATGCCTTGATCTCCACGTCATAGCCCACATTAGCATTGACCTGCACATGGACCACATCTCCTACTTTTTTGCCAAGGAGCGCTTTGCCCAGGGGGGACTCGTTGCTGATCAGACCTTCCAGGGAATTACCGCGGACGGTGGTCACGATCTTGTAATCCTCTTCCGTGCCGTCATCGATAAATTCCACCGTGACGGTGTTGTTGATACCTACCTCATCCGCTGCGGAGTTCTCGGAGATGACCTTTGCAGTCTTGATCATTCTCTCCAGATAACGGATGCGGCTCTCATTCTGATTCTTATACTTTTTGGCTGCATAGTATTCAAAATTCTCACTGAGATCGCCGTGGGCTCTGGCTTCCTTCACGTCCTCCAATGCCTTGGGACGTACCACCAGCTTGCGGTACTCGATCTCATCTTCCATTTTCTTAATGTCAGTGGGTGTTAATTCGTCGTACATAATAATCTCCATTCCGCAGACGATTCCTTTCGTCGGAGGAATCGCGAATCAAATTTCAAATTTGATTCTGCGATAAGGGCTAGTTTGTGACGCCTGCGGCACAAATAGCCGTGTGAAAAATAAGCTATCATGCGTATTTTTCACACTATAATCCTTCTTTCTACAGCTGCATCGCATAGATCACTGCCAAAGACAGAATGATCTGAATGATTGCAAAACGGAATACGGTCTGTGTATTGGACCAATCCCACACCTTACGCACATGATCGTGCAGGGGGGTACGTACATTTTTCAAAATATGGATCTTCAGGAAACGAAGCAGGGACACCTTAAGAAGTCCCAGTCCTCCGTCCAGGATCAGCACCAGTGCCAAAGGGATAAACAGGAACGGGCAGCCGCTCTTTAAAATGGCGATGCTGATGAACAATCCCATGGCCCGGGAACCGGCATCCCCCATCATCAGCTTACTGGGTGTCGCATTGTACCACAGATATCCCAGAATACATACGGCAAATAATAGGATCAGGAAGGAATAGGTCTCGTCGACCTCCTTCATACGGTCTACAATATAGATGGACATGATGGTAATGATCGACAGGGTTCCGGACAGTCCGTCCACACCGTCGGAGCAGTTGGTCACATTCACGGAGGTCCATACCAGAATTACCGTGAGAATGGCGAATACCACAGGCGGCAGAGTGAACTTTACATGGAACAGCGCCAGTTCCACCACGTTGGAATTATATTTTAGAAAAGTGATGGCTACCAGTGCCGCCACGCACAGATCTAAGAAACCTTTTTTGTACTCACCCCATGGAGTCTTGGAAGCATCGTCCAGAAATCCCGTCATCATGCATACCACGATCAGCAGCAGGTAGATCACCAGCTCTGCGCTTAAAAGCGAAAACAGTAGAACAGATGCCACAAATGCCAGGACAAAAATAATTCCGGCGCCTCTGGGTTTCCCCGCGGACAATTTTCCATCATGGGCAAATTCTCTTCCGGCATCCTTGGGCAGATACGGACTTAATTTCGCCGTTGCCAGTACCGTAGCACCAAAAGCAAAAAGAATTCCAAAAAAAGCAAGGAGAGAACTGCTTCCCTCCGGCAAGATCATCTGTAACATACGAATCTCCATTCCTCACAACACTCTCATGCTGTATTTTCTGATAAATTTCATAACTGTCCGTCGGGGTCTTCGTGGAATGAACGTCCCAGAACAGTTACAAAACATTTTAACACAAATATACCGGAATCTCAAATAATTTCCACAACAGTTCAGTCGAACTGTTGCATTTGACAGTCCCCTCACGGTGGACTACTATATTCTTATGAACACTTTCTAAAAAATAGCCATAAAAGGAGAAATGCCCTATGATGATCCACAAGATTGAACCGCATAAATATTATCCGGAATTCCGAAATCAGGAGCCAAAGCCTTCCGATTATCTGCTGTTATTTGATGGAGAGAAGGTATATCTGCCCTCCCCTGCAGAGAATGCTGTTGCTGCGGATGCTTCCATGAATGCAGATATTGTGAAGCATCCTCAGGTATATCTTCCTACCTTCGAGGAGGTTCATAAATTGCTTGGTGTAAAGCAGCCCCTGGAACGTTTCTTTTTGGATTGCGAATATCTCTTTTCTATTGATGACAGGGCATTCTTTCGCAAGACCGCGGAGGACACCGGTGCTCTCATGCTCCCGGAGGAAGATCTCTATGCTTCCGGCGTGTTCCGTAACTTTGAACCGGAATATCTGGCATTCGCTGGGATCACCGCTACCCAGATCAACCGTTTCCGTCTGGATCGGAAATTCTGCGGCCGCTGTGGTCATCCCACAGTTCACAGTACCACAGAGCGGGCCTGCATCTGCCCGGAGTGCGGACAGATTGAATATCCCAAGATCTCTCCCGCCGTCATTATCGCCATCGTGGATACCGAACAGGACAAGATCCTGCTGACACGCTACGCCGGCGGTTCCTATCGTCACTGGGCACTGGTGGCAGGCTTTGTGGAAGTCGGCGAGACCTTCAAAGGGGCTGCCCGCAGAGAGATCATGGAAGAGGTCGGCCTACGGGTCAGTGATCTGGTCTATTACAAATCCCAGCCCTGGTCCTTCAGTGATTCCGCCATGATCGGCTTCTTTGCAAAGCTGGACGGTGATCCCACGATTACTTTGCAGGAATCCGAACTTGGTGAAGCAAAATGGTTCTCCAGAGAGGATGTACCGAATCTACCCTCCACTATCAGTGTCGGTCAGGAAATGATCACCTTATTCAAGAATGGTGGGGATCCGTTCTCCAAAGGTAATTAATACATTTGACAGTGTTGCACTTCCATATCATGATATACCGCGACTTTATACCCCCGTGACTTCGGTTCCGGGGGTATATTCGTCTTTTTGCCATGTTGACAAGCTGCATGTGGTTTGTTATTCTCTATCTATAAGTAGATTTTCTATTTCAAATCTTATTTATTTCGAATATTTTGGTGAATCACCATAATTTTCAGTTACAGAAAATGAATAGCGTTAAAATGCCGAGATATGAAAGGAGAACTGATGAAAACTTACATAGCATATTTTGACGAAACAGGGGATGACGGAGTAACAACGAATTCGTCAGACCATTTTATTTTAACAAGTTTATATATGCCTGCGGAGAGCTGGCAGCATAATTTTGAAAAAATGCGCATATTGAGAAGAGAATTGAAAGATAAATATGGCTTTCATATATCAGAAGAAATGCATACAAAACATTTCTTGACGGATAAAAATCCGTATCGCAATTACCATTGGCCAAAAGAAACAAAGCAAGAGATAATAAAAGTATTTACATTAACAATAGCAAAAATGGATCTAAAGATTGTAAATGTGATTATCGATAAGAAAAAATTTAAAGATAATAACTATCATGTTCTTGAAAATGCCTTGAAATATAATATACAGCGTATCGAGAATGACAGCGATGGACAATGGAATTATTTAGTGATTACAGATGAAGGCAGAATAGCACCTATGAGAAAAACAGCCAGAGCTATACGCGCGTTTAATCCGATCCAATCCAAATACCTGCATGGATTTGTTAATCACCCGATTAGCAACATGATAGAGGATATTATGGAAAAAAATTCATCAGAATCCTATTTTATTCAAATATGTGATTTCGTTTCATTTTTTGTCCATTTATATTTTAAAGTCGAATTTCGGAAAGAGGAACTACCCAAACGAGTGGGGACTGTGATTGATGAACTCTTTGTAAAACGGGTTATGGTGACATTAAAGGAAACGGGAAAATTAAATTTGAAAGCAAATGAGACAAATATGTATGGATTGGTGATATATCCAAAATAAAACACCACCTACATCGCATTCACGAGTTCAGTGGTTCATTAATATTATAATAAAAGGTACGTATAGTGTCAATAATGAATGAAAAATAGTTCGGGTAAATTTACTGTAGGAAATTAATAGACAGAGCATTCTTGAGATATGTTTCAGAATCAAAGTTTTCTCCATCATTATAACCTTTTTGTCCCTTTTTACAAACCCCAAATGTGATTTTTCAGCGCCGCTATCTTTTTGATCTGCGGATAGGGAATGTCATACACTGGCAGATCTGCCAGTACTCCCAGTTTTCGTTTGTTGGCTTTTTCCATTCTTATCATTTCTGTGGCGGAATAGATGATCTCCTCTGCACCCGATACCTGTTTCATTTCTTTTTTCTGATATCTTACCAGTTCCAGCATATTTCCCTGATTTTGACGGTAGATTCTTAACCGGGACATCTTATCTGCCCCGGTTCTGCACCATCCCAATGGTCTTGAACTCATCCTGTCTGCGTACACATGGCTCACATGCCCTTCTGCGGAACATCTTACATTGCTGTCCCCGGATTTCATGGCAATCATGATTCCAGACCAGTTCCCCAGTATGTATGCCTTCGCCTGTTCCACTGCCTTTCGCTTTGTTTCTTTGTCTGTGATTCCTATGATCCGGTCAAAGGCTCCCTCTGCCATCCACTTTTTCTTTCTGTGAATGGCTCTGTATATTTCACCCCTGGCATCCTCCGCTGAGTCTTCCAGGTGGGATGTTGCCGCTATGATGTATTTATGCATATGATATTTATCAAGGGCAAACTTGGACTTCGGAATGATCTTTTCTCCTGTGCGTATCCATGCTGCTCCGTCCCCGTTGATATAAATCCTCTCAACAGCATCCAGATCATAAGCTTCATCCAGATACTCCAATACTTCTGTCCATAGTCTACCGCCTGCTTCCTGCCCATCATAAACACCTCCGAAATACTTCGGATTTATCAAGTGGGGACGTCCTTCCTCATCACCTTCTACACCTTCATAAACGTATATAATCCAGGGCATTACGGTATTTATGCGGGGATTCCTGATATCCCCTTTCTTCTCCAGATACTGAAGGGCCACATGGTCTTCATCCGCATCTATGTAAAGTGTTCTCAGTTCTTTCTTTTCCACAGTCTTCAGGGCAGGGAACTCCAGCCTGTGCAACTTGTTCATTACAGCTTCTTTGCTTATGGATTCACCGTTTATGCTGGCACTGGCACCGCCTTTTCGATAGCTGCTCTCGGATGCTTCCAGTAGAATTCTCGCTTCTGCATCTTCGGTTATCCTGGCATGATGCTCCAGCCCCATCAGCTGATCCAGAAGGTAACAGGATTCACCGGTAGCAACATTTTTGAACAGAGTTTTGTGATATACCACTTCTCCAAGACTGGTCAGCAGGGAAGTTTCATCTCTTCTGACAATGTACCAGCCCTGGCGCAGATCCTTTCTTTCCCGCAGCAATTCATCATAGGATTCCCATTCTTCCGCTATCATGCTGCATCCAAGTCTGGTCACCTCATCCGTCACACCATAGACCATTTCTGCAATCTTTGTCAGGTCATCTGTATAAGTTTTGAAAACATTTGTTAATCTTTTTACCCCATTCTCGCAAAAGTGTTGTATACTGGTAATCATGAAAGCACCCTCCTTGGATTTTTGTCTCGTCAACTTCAATCCTAACACAGGATCCCGGTGCTTTCTTTCTTTTTTCTATTAACTTTTCCTACAAAAACTTTACCCTACGTGAAAAATAGGATTGAAACGCTCATTTGAATATATCACCTGTTTTTCACCGGAACAGATTATTCGTTACAAGCGCTATTCTCTGCGCAAATTTTACTCACAGGGCAGAAAATTCCCCTAAATCTCTTGTTTTTATATTGCACAAACACTATATCCTGTACAGTCAGAAAGGAGATGACATACAAAATGTCATCTCCTTTCTGACTACAAAACCATATCTATTCTGTTTCCTGTTCTATATGTGGTTCATGTAATTTCACAATCTCTTCAAATTGTGTGCGTAACCATCCAATACTCGCTTTCTTAATCAAATCATCCTCTTTCATTTTCTTTAACCCTTCAATAATATCCTTAATTGTGTCTGCATCTTGGATATAACTTTTTCGCCTTGTAGCTCTTGGATATATATTTTCAAGCACTCCTCGAAAGTCATCAATATCTTTCGGCGATGCTTTATGCATATTTTTTAACCATTGTTCTGATGGTGCTTTTGAAAATACAGATATATCTTGGATATAGCGAAGATTATTGGGGTTGACGTATTTTTCTAGTTTTGCGATCCAATCATCGTTTTTCAGCATATCGATAACATTCTCTCTACTTGCTGTTTCGGTATGGTTTTTTATAGTTTCGTTGATATCTGCAACAATCGCAATTACTCTTTCCATAAACTCACAATCTTCAACAAACCACAAATCCGGATCTATTTCCTCCACTTCACCTGAATTGGAAATATTCTCAAGCATCCATTTCTTTGCTTCATTCATATATTGCTCGTCAAATCCCAAGTCAACCAGTCTCTGAATCGCCATGATTATTTTGCCATAAAGAGAAATCGGATATTTATTAGTTTTTAATTGTTTTATTATCTTATTAAGTTGTTCTTCACACCACGTTTGTGTCTGATAATAGTACTGCCGATATAACAAGCAATATGGATCATCGCTGAATACATTTGCCTTCAATTCATTTTGAAATTTCAAAACTTCATTCTCATAGCTCTTATAATCATACGTTCCTGACTCCACATATTGCTTTACACTAAGAAAATTTGTTTCTTGCTCAATACTTAACCAAGTATAATTATCTTTGGGCGGCTGATAATTTGACTTAAATCTTACTGCTTGCATAAATGTCTCAGAAATTACCTGTTTACATATAGTTTCGTAATATTCCTGTTCGATTTCGATATTTTTAAGTTTCCCCAATAGATAAGTCACTTTTGAAAGAAAGAACTGAAATGTCCTAAGATTTCTATGATGATAATACTCCATTGTAGACTCAAATGATTCTATTTTTGCCCGTAACAGCCCCTTTATAGAACTCTCATAATTTGATGTCTCTATAATTTGTGAGATAATTTCCAGTATATTGGGATCATATTTCAAAGTAACACCAATGAGTTTCTCTCGGATTCTACAATAATCACCATCTTCTTCTATTGGAAAAAGCAGTCTTCGACGTCTTTCCATCTCTTTAAGCGAAACACCTGCCGTTTTTTTATATATGTTTGACCACATATCATTTTCATCTGATTTAGGCCATTGAACCCTATCATCCAGTGTTAAATAGTATTGTAATTCCAAAGACTGAGTGTCGGCAAACGTCATTAATTCTTTTTCATTCGCAATGATTATTACTTTTGTGTTTTCATGTTCCACTAATTCATTGAGGAATCCAAATACCTCATTCACAGGGCAGTCACAGCGCTCCAAATCATCAAAAATAAAGATAAAGCTACCCAAATTTAACCAGTCAGAAGAAATTTTATATAAAGATGCCTCTGGTAATAATTTTTTCATAATAACATTTCCGATCTTTTGGGAAGAAAGTAAAATATTACTGGACACTTTTTCTACGGTTGTTCCCCATTTTATCCTATTTTTAATTTTTTTACGGGCATCTTCCGCAAAAGACCATGCGATATTTTCCTGAACATCCGTCATATCCTTACACCCATATAAGGAAATATATTTTACGCTTCTGTTAGTTTTTAAATTTACTTCCTGCTTGTTAATTGCCTTTGTAAGTATATTATTGGCAAAGAAGGTTTTTCCGCTTCCCCATTCCCCATCAATCAAAACCGCATAATTATAGGATACGTCTTTAAGATATCTCAAAATTTCTTCAGTTATCTGTTTTTCTGTCATACACTCTTTCCTCTTTTACATCATGCTACCGGGTAAGTTCACCGTTGCCTTATCAATGACGTAGATCTCAATAATATTTTCTCCCTAATCTTGCTTTTTACCGCCCTGGCAAAATTAGAGGCTGAAATACTAGTCACCTCATATCCGGATAAGTACTTATTTTTTCTTTTATGGCATATGTGTTCTGATCACACAAGATTTTCCCTACAGATACTGGTATATTTACATAAAATTCCTTCTCCTTTATCCAGAATGGCTTCGTTACCATATTCTCTGCTACCTAAGAAGCATAATTATTCATTTTCAGTATCTATTTTTCTCAAGGAAGTATGTCTTAAACCTACGAGTGGTACTCCATTTTTTCTTGCGCCAAGATTTAGATACATAACGCCATCTCTATAAACATATGGCATATTTTGTTCTTCCGGCGTTATTTCTATTACAGGACTATCTTTTGCAAATATCTGATAAGCATTCAATTTCCCAATGTCAAAAGTTTTGCTCGAACGACTTCTCAACAAATAAAACCAATCAGGGAAAATATCTTCAAATACATTATATCTACAGATAAACATTTCTACAGGTTTTTTCGTTATCTTGTTAAAATATATATTATCGTTCAAACAAATCTGCATTTGAAATTGTTTAATTTTATGCAAATAATACACATCCACTATATACGGTGGAAACGCTATTTGTTCCCCAGCTTTGTTCATTTTGTCAATGCTAAACGCTTTTGCTTTATTCAAATCATCCGAAATAATATGCAAATTTTCATATGTACAATTTAATCCATTGTTATCCAAGTGTTCAATAATATTACCTTCTGCCTGCAATTTATCTATGTTATCTTTCCCATAAACAAATTCCATAACGAATTCATGGAGGGTTTTCTTTTCCTTTGAGCACCTAATATATGGATGATTTCCACTACAATATGTCCATGTATACTTTTTAACCTCTTCTAACAGTGCAGGGTCTTTACTTATCCTAACAATGTTATCACCCCACTGGTCTCTCCGAAGTTCATATATATCCCCCATTTCAAAAATTTCTAATTCTGCTGCCATTCTTATATCCTCCTCACAAGTAACTCTTTATTGATGAAAATATCATACGAAATGCCGTTAGTTTCCTGCTACCTCCTCCCCAATATTCTGGAGATCAGACTCATTTTGTAAGCCTCATCTTTCGGATATAATCCAAGTGCAAGGATCTCTTCCTCAGAAATTCCATCCTTCCTGCGCTCCCTGCATTTCCTTTTTGCATACTTTATCCCTGACTGTACATCTTCCAATTTGTACTGCTCATATCCACAATATGGACATATTCTGTTTTTGTTTATGTTTTCGATCTCTTTCGCACAATTTAAACAAAACATAAAAAACCTCCCACACTTATGATTATCATACCATAAATGTGAGAGTCTTTCATTATTTCTTATAGATCTGGATCTCCCCAAAGTTGATCGCCTGATTGATGCTTTCTTTCTCTTCCTCCCTCACCCGGATCGTAAAGGATACGGCGGATCCCTCGTCTGTTTTAAGTTCATTTCCGGAAGAATCAATGGCAGCCGCCACATACACATCCTCCGCATACAGGGTAAGTTCATCCGTCGCCTGATCCACAGCATAGATATCAATGATATCTCCCTCTCTAAGTTTGCCGTTTACCGCCCTGTCGAAGTTAGAAACAGAAATACTGGTCACTTCATAACCGGATAAGTATTTATCAAGTTTTGCATTGGTGGCATAAATGTCCTGCTCATACAAAATCTCTCCTGCAGATACCGGTGCATTTACATAAAATGCCTTCTCCTTTAACTGGGAAAGCTTCGTTACCATGCTTTCCGTCACTAAAGAAGCATCAATCTGTTTTACTGTAAAGTATTCATCCACTTCCTCCGGGGTCACATAGGCATTGACTCTTAAATCCTCTTTTGCCACTACCACATAGGTCATTTGACACTAGCCTTTCCTTTATCAGCTGATACATATATCATAGCATCTAGGGAAGGATTTCGTCGAGCAAACCATTTTAACAATAAATTGATCTCATGGCACGGAATGTAAGTTTCACTTTACAAAATATATAATTTTGTCTATATATATCCCTTTAAATAATCAGTTTGTAGCGGTATAATATAAATCACAAATAATTATGCTATTATAGGCTAAAGGAAACAAAAATACTATTTAGCAAAACCAACAAATGCAATAACATATTCCATGTCACTATCACAATAACCCCGACAGTATAGACAATATCGTTCCTGAATTACAACATTAAATAAGCGAACAATAAATGTTAAAAAAGTCTATGAAAGCAATATTTGTTTTGATAAAGTCTCGTATTCTAATACTGTGGAGATTTTATCTCTTTTCACCTGTTGTCAGATGAAGACAAAAGGAAGTAGTGGCTCAAACATTTCTTAATGAATCATTTTAGTTTTGTAAAATATTGCAAAAGAAAGGGAGTAAATAATATGGCACTTATAAAATGTCCTGAATGTGGTAATGAAGTATCTGATAAAGCTATTGCTTGCATTCATTGTGGCTATCCACTAGCAGATATGATTAAATCTGAATTGGTTGAAGAAAGCAAAATACATGTAACTATAAACAAAACAGAAATAAATGAGCAAATTATAAATTTGATAAAAGACTCAGAATATCCTCTATCTGAAAAAGATCTGTTTATAAAATTAAAAAAATTAGGCTTGGAAATTTCGCGAAATACATTATCGGAATGCCTTGCTGATTTAATTTCAAGCAATTCCATAAAAACATTTTTTGATGGAATACTAAAATATGAAATACAAGAACAAACCAAAATAGAAGAACCAACACCGTCATTTAGTATTATAGATAAATATAAAAGTAAAACTCCTGACGAGCTGAATCCTTCCCCCGTTAAATGCCCTAAATGTGGTTCTACTCAAATCCAAATGGTGCCTAGAAAATGGTCTTTTGTAATGGGTATCTTAACCAATAAGGTTGATAGAGTTTGCATGAATTGTAAGAAAAAATTCTAATACCATACAAATCCATAGAATACTTACCTCATTTGTAATCCGAAATTCCCGTTTTTTAATTGGATTTCATGCATGAGAAAAGGCAAAATCTCCATAAAAATTAGCCTGCCTCCGACGACATCGTCATGAGGCAGGCTGCTTTCTGTATATATTCTCTTTATTTTAATAAGCGGCACTTCTTCGCCACCTTTACCAGCAGATATCCCTTCGGGAAGCTGCGAAGCTCCTGCTCCGTGATGCCCCGCATCAATATCAGCATGACAAAATAGACTACCGCAGCGATCATGATCGCCGGAATGACAGAGATCCGCATGGACTTTGTCACCATATACAGGCCTTCATAAATGGCCCAGGCTGTTGCTCCCATAAATGCGGAGGCGAACGCCGGAATGACAAAAGTCTTTACGATCTCCTGTCGGTAGCCTACCGCTCTTCTTACCGCCCACTGGTTCAGCACACACATCATACCGGAATACAGCGTATTGGCGATGGCAATGCTGTACAGATCCAGACTCGTGAACATCAAAAGCAATACTGCTGCCACCGTCTGCACCACCAGCGAGATCCCCGCATTGATGATCGGGGTATTGACTTTGCCCAGCCCCTGTAAAATGGAACTGTTTAATGTCGACAATGCATAAAAGATAACCGACAATGACAATGTCATCAGAAGGGCTGCTGCCAGGTTCAGTTCCTCTGCCGTCTTGTTCGTGAACAGCAGACTGATCACCGGCTTCGCTAATACAAAAAGTCCCACAGCGCAGGGAATCGAGATCACCATGGTAGTCTTCACTGCCAGTCCGATCTTCTCTCTGGCTCCCTTCACATCCCGGGCTGCCATCAGCTGTGCTACGGAAGGAATCATAGCAGATGCCATAGCAGATGCAAAGGCTATGGGAATATTAGACATTGTCAGGGACTGTCCGGAGAAAATACCATATTTTTCATAAATAGATACCGTATCCAGATTACGAAGGGACGGATACCATTTGGTGTAGATGCTGTTGTTGACCGTACTGCTTAAGTTATATACAGCCGTACTCAAAATAAACGGGGTCACCACCAGTGTGATCGTCTTGAATATCTGTCCGTAGGAATCCACATGTTCATGCCTGTCACGCTGCACTCTGCGCAGGATCATTCCACGATTCAGAGCATAGACTCCCGCCATAAAAAGCAACGCCACTAATACGCCGACGCCGGTACCCAGTGCACTTCCCACGGCACCGTAGGTTGCTCTCATCACCTGCCCTGCCTGATCCGCCGGAACCTCCATCGTTCCCATAAACATTTGGATCAGAAGATATGCCGCGCCTACGCTGACTACCGCATTGGCGATCTGCTCCAGAATCTGTGATACGGAGGTCTGCGCCATGCTCTTATGTGCCTGAAAATATCCCCGCAGAACACCCAGGATACCATAGACAAAGATCGTCGGTGCAAAGGTGCGCAGTACTGTGACCGCTGCTCCGGACACGAATAATCCCGCTCCGAAAAACAGAAAAAGGCTGGCTATACCGCCAACCAACAGTACATAGATCATGGCTCCGTGGAACAGTCTGTGGGCGTTACGGTATTCCTTCTCTCCCAGCTTCTGTGCGATAGCTTTGGAAATTGCCGAGGGAATACTATAAGAGGAAATCAACAGAATGATCGTATAATAGTTATACGCTGACTGGTAATAGCCAAGTCCCAGATTCCCGATGACACTCTGTAAAGGGCCCCTGTAAAGGAGCCCTATGATTCTGCTGATGATTCCGGCTGCCGCCAGAATTCCCGCCTGCATGATAAAATTGTTCTTGGAACTGTTCTTATCTGCCATATGTAATCTTACCTTATTCCAGTTCTTTATCCGATCAGCCAGTCATACATCTCCTGATATTTCCCGGCAGATACCTTCCAGGAGTAGTCAGTGGCCATGGCACGATCCACGATCTTATTCCACTCTCTCTTCCTGTCATAGTAAATATGCTCCGCATAGCGGATTGTATTCAGCATCTCGTGTGCATTGTAATTCGTAAAGCTGAAGCCCGTACCGGTGCTCTCATACTCATTATAGGGCTGTACGGTATCCTTCAGTCCGCCGGTCTCTCTGACGATAGGTACGGTACCGTAGCGCAGCGCGATCAACTGACTCAGACCGCAGGGCTCGAACAGGGACGGCATCAGATAAGCATCACAAGCCGCATAGATTTTATGGGACAGTGCATCCGAATAATAAATGTTGGCAGACACCTTGTCTCCATACTTCCAGTCGAAATGACGGAACATATTCTCGTAACGTTCCTCACCGGTGCCCAGTACCACGAACTGAATATCATCCTGACACAGTTCATCCATGACATAAGCGATCAGATCCAGACCCTTCTGGTCTGTCAGTCGGGATACCAGACCGATCATCATCTTCTTATCATCTACGCGAAGTCCCAGCTCTTCCTGCAGGGCACGCTTATTCTTCACCTTTTCCTTGCGGAAATTCACTGCATTATAGGCTTTTACGATATTTTTGTCCGTCTCCGGATTGAACTCTCCATAGTCGATGCCGTTGACAATACCGCGCAGATCATGACTTCTCGCACGCAGCAGTCCGTCCAGTCCCTCACCGTAGAACGGCGTCTTGATCTCCTCAGCATAGGTATCACTTACCGTAGTGACCGCATCTGCGAATACGATACCGCCCTTTAACAGATTTGCATCCTTATAAGCCTCCAGCTTATCAGAAGTAAAATAATACTCCGGCAGTCCGGTAATGCTCTGTACCGTCTTCACATCCCATTTTCCCTGGAACTTCAGGTTATGTATGGTGATTACAGACTTCATGTTGCGGTAGAAATCTCCGCCATGGAAACGCTCCTTCAGGTATACCGGGATCAGGCCTGTCTGCCAGTCATGGCAATGGATCAGATCCGGCTGGAAATTCAAAAGCGGTAATGCCGACAGCACTGCCTTGCAGAAATATGCATACTTCTCGATCTCATATCTGGGATCATCCCCATAAGGCTTGAAACCACCGAAATAACTCTCATTATCAATGAAATAATAATGCACCCCGGCTTCTTCCGCTTCCAGAACACCTACGTACACATTCTGCCAGTTGAAATCCATGTAGAAATGTGTCACATACTTGAGTTTATCCTTCATCTCCTGCTTCATACAGGTATACTTCGGAATAAACACTCTTACATCAAAATACTCCTTGTCAATATACTTCGGCAAAGATCCTACGACATCCGCAAGTCCTCCGGTCTTGATAAAAGGTACTCCTTCCGATGCGGCAAAAAGAATTTTTTTCATGTAAACCCTCCACATATGCTACGGCTTGTATTTCAAAACATAGATTGATTATACCATGTTTACGATTCATAGAAAAGAGGGCAGCGATAATTTACAAATCTTTTAGAGTCTGCGGTTTTGCCTCAGTTTCTGTAAGAAAGTCGGATTCTGTCAGCGATCAACGCGATAAATTCCGAATTGGTAGGTTTGCCTTTGCCCGTGTCGATCGTGTAACCGAACATGGCATCCAGGGTCTCCATGCGCCCTCTGCTCCAGGCAACCTCAATGGCATGGCGAATAGCGCGCTCTACGCGGCTGGGTGTGGTCTGAAAACGCTTGGCGATGGTGGGATACAGGATCTTCGTGATGGAACTGATCATCGCCGGATCCTCCACCGACATCATGATAGCTTCCCGCAGATACTGATACCCTTTGATATGTGCCGGGACTCCGATCTCATGGATCATATCCGTGACATCCTTTTCCAAGTCATGGATGACTTCCTGGGTCTGTTCCCTTTTTTCTGTCGCTTTTACTGTGCTGTCTTTGGCATTTTTCGTAGAAGGAACCGTGATCATAATTTGGAATTCCTTGTTGGCATTCATCAGATCCCCCAGGATTTTGTATACTTTTTCATTATCCTTTGTAGTTGTAATGTTTAATTTTTCCATTAAACTACCTCCATGACTACAAAACTACTTTTTTCACGTACCGTTCTATTATAAATAGATATGCGTCATGGCTTCAAGCAGAACCCATCGCAAGATTTTTCCAAATTTCGCAGTATAAAAAAGGTAAAAAAAGGCGCCCGGAATGACCCGGACGCCAATAAGAGGGAAAATGTATAAGTAGAAAAACTACGAGTAAAGCAAATTAAATTAATGATGCTCTGCCAGAGTGTGAAGTGCTTCCTTGATGGCTGTCTTCACAGTCTCATCCTGTTCCTCATTCAGTCTGTGCAGCAGATAGGTCTTGGCATATTCGGTACCGATGCTGCCTAATGCTTTTGCTGCTTCGACACGGATCTTCGGATCCGGATTGTCGATCATGTGGGCAATGCTGTTCACGCTGTCCTCATCCTTGATCCGGCTCAGAGCTTCCAGTGCGGCTACCACCACGGTGTCATCGGAAGAGCTCAGATATTTGATAATCTTGTCGGATTTTCCTTTCTCCTGTAATTTCTGAATCTTACTTAAATCATGTTGTTCCATAAACACGCGCCTCTTTCTTTCTGCCAGCGCGGGGGCGGTAAAATCGTCTCCGGATCATCACTGTATGTCGCCTGTGGTGATTGGCTTCTCTTGATAATGTTATGATAACACCTTATCTGTCAGAAAACAATTATAGTAAAATGAAGGATTTCTAAAAATTCTATAACCTAGATCCACTTGTCCCATCACGTTTTTTATACTATACTGATATCATCAAATCGAAAGAAGGTACTCTCATGACAAAACAGGAAATCAGCGAGATCAAAAAGCTGTTCACCCCGAAAAACTGCTCCATCACCCGGATCTGCGGATGCTATGTGGATGGAGAGAAAAATAAGAAGACGGAATTAAAACAGGCGTTTCTGGCACTGCCGGAGGAGGAAATGTTCAAGTATTTCGAGATTCTGCGGAAGAGTCTGTCCGGCACCATTGGAAAAAATCTGCTGAATCTGGAATTCCCGTTAAAGAGTGAAACGGAGGGCGGCACACAGGAATTCCTGCTGCGTCTCAGAGACAGCCGTCTGAAGGACGATGCATTGCTTGAGCAGTTCTACGACCGTATCATCGAATCTTATGAATATGTGGGCAATTATCTGATCCTGCTGATCCATGATGCCTACGATGTACCGGGACGCACCAGAGACGGTATCGAGATGGAGGATGCTTCCGATGAAGTCTATGACTATATCCTTACCTGCATCTGCCCTGTGGATCTGTCCAAGCCGGGGCTAAGCTACAACGCAGTGGAAAACACCTTCCAGAACCGTATCCGGGACTGGGTGGTAGGTATGCCGGACGCTGCTTTCCTGTTCCCCGCCTTCAATGACCGGAGTACCGATCTGCACAGCACTCTGTACTATTCCAAGGATGCGGAGGAATTAAAGGAGAACTTCGTGGATCTGATGTTAGGCTGTCCTCTTCCTCTGTCCGCAGGCGGTCAGAAAGAAACCTTCCAGTCACTGGTGGAGGAGACGTTAGGCGATACCTGTGATATCGAGACGGTGAAAAATATCCACGAGAAAATGAATGAGATTGCCCAGGAACATAAAGAAGATCCCGAACCTGTGGTATTGGATAAAAATGAAGTAAAGACCATTTTTGCCAACAGCGGTGTAGCCAATGACCGCATGGAGGTCTTCGACCAGTGTTTCGATGCCACTGCCGGTGAAGCTACTTCCCTCATGATGACCAACGTCTACAATCCCCGCAGCTTTGAGGTAAAGACACCAGATGTGGTCATCAAGGTCAATCCCGAGCGCACGGATCTCGTCAACACGAAGCTGATCGACGGCAGACAGTGCCTCGTCATCGAACTGGACGGTAATATCGAGGTCAACGGCATTGCCGTACGGGCTGCCGGAAGCAAAGCATCTGATAATTCCATAGAAGATTAAAACATCTTTACTATATTCATGAAGTCAGGGGCAAAAACCCCTGACTTTGTTGCCTACGAATTGTTCCGTGCTGCGCACTCCCGCTTCTCCGCTCTGTTTCGGTCCGTGCTAAGCATGTGGGCTTAGACCTTTTGACCCTGGTATCATATACATTGCATTATGATGCTCTCACACTTTGGATATCCAATCTGAGAGCTGTTCAGTGACAGTGTATAATTATCTGCCATTCCCCATTTCTGATCCGTATAAAAATTGTAGTTCGTTCTGCGCCTTTTATCTGTATCATTTATTTTTTTTACTGCATCAGCTTCACTGACATTGTATAGTTTGCAGATGCGCTGTACCTTTTCCTCCATATTACCGTGTATGAAAACATTCAGTACATCATCTCTGCTTTTTAAGATAAAATCCGCATTTCTTCCTATGATCACACAGCTTTCCTTTTCAGCAATTTCCAGGATCACTTTTCTTTGTGCCTCATACACTATGTCCTCAATCGATTTCCCGGTAATGTCACGTCCTGTAAAGGCATAGGCAAACATGCCTTTCTTAGGAGATAACTCTGCATTTTCCTGAATATATTTCGGTGAAAGTCCCGACTGTTCTGCGATCTGTCCTATGATATCCTTATCATAATAAGCGATACCAAGTTTTTTTGCCACTTCTTCACCGATAAAACGGCCTCCGCTTCCAAACTCTCTGCTGATTGTGATGATCCTTTTTGTCATAGCTGCTTCCTCCTTAACCTAAGCTTTCTACTTTGTTCCTTTCGATTTTCTTTAAAAATACATATCCTGCCAGACATGCTATAAACTCCGTAATGAGAAATGACCACCAGATCAGAGAAACTCCCGTCTGTCCGTTTCTTACAAAAATGGAGAATATCCCGGCAAGCGGTAATATAATGACAAGCTGTCTGAGCAGTGAAATCACAAGGGATTCCAAGCCTCCGTCCAATGCCTGGAAAATTCCCTGATATGCCACATTGATCCCTGCAAAAATAAAGCTGATGGAAATAATTCTCATTGCTCCGATAAAATACTCTCTTGACTGTCCTGCATTAAATAAAATAGCAAAAGCCCCCGGGAATATTTCCGTGATCGCCACTCCTATAACCATAAGCGCAATCGTATATAGCAATCCATATCTGATGCCATCCCGGATTCTCTGTTTACTATGCATTCCGTAAGCAAAAGCGATGATCGGCGTGATCGCATCTCTAAGTCCGAAAGCAAGAAATAACACAAACTGCTGTACCTTATAGAACAATCCATATGCTGTCTGCGCCGAAGGACTGAATTTTAAAATCAGGTTCATCACATAAACCATGATAGACATAAGTGCCTGTGCAATAATGGCCGGAAGCCCAATCGCATAGATTTCCCCGATGATCCCACCATCCGGCTTCATATATTTCACACCATGCTCAAATTCCTTATTGCATTTTATGTGGAATACAAACAACAGTACCGCAGACGCAACCTGTCCGATCACAGTGGCATAGGCAGCTCCCTTTACTCCCATTTCCGGAATAGGACCGATACCATAAATCATAATCGGATCCAGAATAATATTGACCACTGCTCCCACGACCTGACCGATCGTAGAATACAGGGAACGTCCTGTTGCCTGCAGCAGCTTTTCAAATAATGAAAAGAAAATAATGCCAAATGCGATCACGCAGCATATTCTTAAGTAGTCTGTTCCCATGGAAATTACTTCCGGATCAACTGTCTGTGATGAAATATAAGCTTTTACCCCAAATATTCCAAACAGCAGACATATTACATAAATGAGTACTCCGAGAAATAAGCTGTTGCCTGCAACTTTCGATGCTTTTTTCCCATTTCCCTGTCCAAGTGTTCTCGCAAGCAGCGCATTTGTCCCTACTCCGGTTCCGATTGCAACTGCTACCATAAGCATCTGGACCGGGAACACCAGCGTAAGTGCATTAAGCGCAGACTCACTTCCCGATCTCATATTTCCAACAAAGGCGCTGTCCACAATGTTGTAAACTGCCTGCAATGCCATAGATAATATCATCGGTATTCCCATCTTCACCATGAGCTTATTTACCGGCATCTCCTTCATCCTGTTACTTTCTGCCATCTTCATTTCATCCTCCTTGTTTTGTTTTTTTGCACAAAAAAAGTGTGTGCTCACCGCATAAGCTGGACTTACGCTGATAAGCTACACACTTTTTATTGCATTATATTTTTATTTTTTCAAAAAGTCAAACAATTTTTTCAGGGTTGACTTTATTCCCTGCTGCCATGGCAGGTAAAATAAATCACCTGATACTCTTTTGCGATCTCTGTAAGGAACCGCATTGCTCCCTTGGTCCGGTTCTCATCCAGATTCACAAAAGGATCATCCAGAATCAAAAACGGCTTCTGTTCCTCATACATGGCTTCCACCAAAGCAAGTCTCATACAGATACCGATCAGGTCACGGTTGCCCAAACTCAGATATCCGATGTCTCGGGGCATATTGCCTTCAACGACCTGCAATCTGGTATTGGCATCCATCTGATAATTTTCGCATTCCGTTCCCGTGAGAATTCTGTAATATTTCCGGAACCCCTGCATGACAGGTTCTGTATATTTCGCAGTGAACGAACTCTTTGCCTGTTCCAACAGATTTTTTGTCATTCCAAGCAATTCATATTGTTTGAGTCCTTCCTCTGTCTTCTCCTGCAACGCTTCCAGCTCTTCCTGCATATTTTCCACATTATCCCAGGATTCCTGTAAGTCGGAAAGTTGTTTCTGATAGCTGTCAATGGTCTGAAAACGTTCTTCCATACGCTCCGAAAGGACCTGCATTTCATCTGCCAGACTTTCCAGGGATTCCTCTCCCTCCGGGACCTTCAGTGCCAGAAGTGCCGGAATGTCCTCTTTCGCTTCAAACGCTTTTATCTCCTGCTCGATTCTCCGATATTCCTGTAACTCCTTCTCATAATCCTTTCTATGACTTTCCAGTTCGGCCAACTGTTCTTCCGGATGCTCCTCCGGAATCAGCTGCAACGACACAAAATAGTCTTTTACCTGTTCTTCCAGCGCTTCGTATTTCTGTTTTTGCTGTAAATATTTCTTTTGTTTTTCCAGTAAAAGCTGTCTCTGTCTGCACTTTCCCGCCAGTTCATGCAATGCCGCAAGATAATTTTGTGTTTCCGGTACTTCTCCGTATTCTGCAAAAAACTGCTGCAAATCTTTCTGCAATACGGCAATTCTCGCAGTCTTTTCATCCGATCCGTCCTGCTTCTGCCGCTCCAAAAGTGCCTCGTAATCCTTTCTCTTATTCTGCAGTTCCACAAGCCAGGAGGTCAATTCCAGTCCTTCCCGAAGTCCCCAGCGAGTGCAGAAATCCTCAATCTGTCCTTCCTCTATGCGGACCTGTGCCTCAAGTTCTTCCATTTCCTGTTCCAAATAGGAAAGCTCTGTATTTTCTCCCGTTTGGACTTTGGATCTGCCTGCTGTAAACAACAGTGCCGCTGCCACAGCTGCAATTCCCAGTACGATCAGGACTCCTCCGATCACTCCCTGTCCCAACAGGATCACAGCAAAACCGCCAAGCGCTAAAAGAATGCCAAAAAGCAATAGCATTTTTTTCCTTTTACCTGCTTCTTCCTGCTCCCGCATGCATCTGGCATCTTCCTGTGCCTGTATGGATTGCAGGGTTTTCCTCTGTATTTCTTTCGCCTGCAGAAGACTTTTTCCTTCATTGCGGTTCGTCCAGGCATTTTTTACACTGTCGATCTCCGCCTCCTGCGGCATTCCTTCCGCAAAATATCCGGAAAGCTCCTCTAACCGTCTGCTCTCTTCCCCTGACAGGGCATTTTTTCTTGTCGTGCTTTCCAGGCTCTCAAGTTCTTGTGCCTCAGCATATTTTTCTTCCAGCCGGGCATTGTCCACCATGGGAAAATCGTTTCTTAACTGTGCCTGCTCTTCCTCTGTCAGGCAATAGATTTCCATTGCCTTGCGGACAGAAATCCCCTGATTGCAAATGGCTGTTTTTTCGCGTAATTCCTCTCCCTTAGGTATCACGCCGTTAAAATAGCTTTCCGCTTCTTTTAAAGTCTGCTGTCTCTGTGCCATTTTTGCACGCAGATCCAGGTACTTCTCTTTTTTCGCCTGTTGATCCTTATAAATTCCCAGTTTCTTTTGTCTCTCCTGCAGTTCTGTCAGTTCCGCAGAAAGCTTTTCTCTCTCCTCGATCGCCGCCTTTTTCCGGGCATCAATACTTTCCATCGTATTCTGTATCTCCTGCCCGTTACGGATCTGCGTCTTCAGTTCCGTAATGCGGTCCTTGCTCTGACGGAGCGATCCGGTCTTACGAGAGGGTGACATGCTGTTTAACAGATCGTTCAACCGCTTGTCCGCTGTCTCAAAATTATTGATATCGTCCGTATTCTCCGCCAGATTCCCGATTTTGGCATTGATACCGTCCGTAACAAAGGTCTCGCAGTCATTCTGTGAGATGAAAATCGTTCGTTCAAAGGATCCTGCATCAATCCGGAACAACTCTTCTCCCAGATTTTGTGTAAAATCTCTGCATGGCAGATTGGTTTTCGTATCTGTCAGCTGAAATTCATCTTCTGCGCTTTTACTTCCGAAGGTTCTGCGGACAGAATATTGCTTTCCTTCACTTTCAAATTGCAGTTCTCCGCCGTAGACGCCCTTTTGCCAGGGACTGTATCTCTTCCTCTCATTTTCCAGTGGATCTCTCTTCCCTTCATTCCGGAATCCGAACAGCATTACCCGCAAAAAAGCCGCCAGTGTGCTTTTTCCCCAGCCGTTTTCCTCACAGACGGTGTTGCAGCCATCTGTAAAGTCATATGTAAAATCACTTAGCTTTCCAAAATTCTCAATGTGACATTTGATGAGTTTCATGCGTCCAGGATCTCCTCTCCGGCCAGTGCCTGCAATCCGTAATGTATCACTGTCGCCTTGTCCTCTTCCGGCAGATCCGCTCTGCCCATGACAGTACGGATAAACTCTCCCTTTAAGGACTTATCCTTTGCAAAAGCAGCATAATCCACCAGATACGCAGAGTTGTCCTTAATCTTCACAAAATAAAAAAGGTGGCTGAACTGATGTAGCAGAAAATCAATATCCTTTTCACTTTCCACATCTATTTTCCCGACCAGTTCATACTTGATCAGACTTTTCTCCGGGTAACCTTTCCCGGCTGTCTCATCTCTCATCCGTTCCAGGATTTCCGTCGTGGATTCACAACCGGTAATATCCACCGGAATGGTATAGAGCTTCCGGGATGCGAAAGGAATAAAAGTACTGTCAATTGTACCTGTCAGCTCATCAATGTCAAGCATCACAAAACCATGTTCTCCGCATTCGTCAAACCCTCTGCCCTCCAGACAGCCGGGATAGCAATAGACGCCTCTCGCATCCAGACGCTCTTTTTTATAGCTGTGGATGTGTCCCAGGGCAAGATAATCAATTCCCTTATTTTTCAATGCCGTCAGATGAATGATCTCCGCCTTATCTCTCGCACTGTATTCCGATTCCTGCCCATGCAGAACTACAATGTTGCATTGATCCACATCCAGTGACAGCGTATTATATATGCTTCCGCTGTTTTCCGGTGTCAGTTCCACCCCGGTAACTGCAACTCCCTTACCGGAGGTATTCTCCGTCCCTGAAAGTTCATAGCTTGTCCAGTTGTTCCCAAATAGATGAAGATTCTCCGGAAGTTCCGAAAGACTGGACGTAAAGCTTCCTTCGTCATGATTCCCCTGTAAGTAATAAAAAGCTATTTGGGGATGTCCCTGAATTAAGTCTTTTACCACATTCCGGGCGGTAGCGGATACGTTTTTCGTATCGAACAGATCTCCTGCGATTATGATCGCCGCCACGCCCTGCTCTGCCCCGTATGCAACCATATTCTGAAAGGTGGTCAACAATTCCGTCTTACGTTCTCTCGCTTTTTCTTTGGTCAGATTTGCACTCATTTTGGAATCCAGATGGATATCCGCACAATGGATGATTTTCATATTGCTGCCTCCCGCATTAACCCTGTAGCACCTGTTGCAAAAGATTGTAACGATGCAGAACCTCATTCGCAAAACTGCATCTTTGATGTTCTCGTTTTGCAGACATATTCATTATATACGAATCTTTGTTCTATTACAACAAAAACGTATCGGTAATGAGACATTCGGTCTCGTTTTCCGATACGTTTTTTTAAGATGCTGAATCACCTGTGTTTATGACTATACCTGCAGTCTGCCGGCTGTAATGAGTTTTCCGGATTTTCTGTCAAATAACAGAATATCTTCTCCACCGATCTCGAACTTCACTTCCTGGCCGATCTTGTAGGCGGTATTGCCGAAGACCACGCCGGTCAACAGGAAATCACCGATACGAAGCTTAATCGTGGATTCCATACCCGTGGGCATGGCACCGTAGATCACGCCGTCCAGTCCTGCGCCATCGTGTAATTGCAGGGCTTCGGGACGTACACCGATGACAAAATCCTCGTTGGTGATCACGGGAGCTTCCTGCAGTGCATAATCATCCTCGTTCACTCTGGCAATATGATACTGGAAGACTTCATCCTTATTGGATTTCTCCACAGCTTTCTTATCCTGCATTTTCTCTTTGTGACGGGCTGCCTCATCGGCTTCGTTCTTATCTCTCTCTGCAAACCATCTCTGCAGATCCAGATGTTCTTTCGGAACAAACTTTGCCTTTCTACCGTCTAAGATCGTCACATCCAGGCTGCCGTTTTCATTCTGCACACCCTTGGCTTCGATAAAATTAATGGAAGGATTTCCTACGAAATCAGCCACAAACAGGTTGTTGGGTCTGCTGTACACAGTCAACGGTGCTTCATACTGCTGCAGCACACCGTTGTTGATCAGGCAGATCTTCGTTGCCAGTGTCATAGCTTCCATCTGGTCATGGGTTACATATACGAAGGTGCTTCCGGTCTCTACATGCAGACGCTGCAATTCATATCTCATTTCCAGACGGAGTTTCGCGTCCAGGTTAGACAGCGGCTCATCCATGAACAGTACCTGGGGTTCCGGTGCCAGTGTTCTGGCAATAGCAACTCTCTGCTGCTGTCCACCGGACAGTTCTGCGGGATAACGGTTCATGAACATTCCGATCTTAACGATACGAGATACTCTGCGTACCGCCAGGTCTATCTCTTCCTTGGAATATTTTCTGACCCTGGTTACTACCTTGCCACCGGATACGACTTCGAATTTCTCGTTAAGCTCTTCCCCTTTTTCCTTATGACCTGCCAGGATGCTGTCCAGCTTGGCAGTCAGTTCCTGCTTCTTTTGTTTTGATGCACTTTCTTTGTCTGCTGCCTCGTGGAGTTTGTAATTATACAGCTCCTTTGCAGTATAGATAGAAATGGTATAATTATCGATCAGCTTCAGGTAGACCATATCCAGGTCTAATTTTCCCTTTTTATCTCTGCATTCCTCAATGAGTTTTACCAGCTCTCCCGGATTCTCCAGTGCCTTGATCATACTTTTTAAAGCTTTGGCATCCTCATCGATCACGGGAAGTTCTTCCTTGATATTGCCCAGTCCGAAGGAGATGTTCTGGTATACCGTCATGTTCGGCCACAGTGCGTAGTTTTGGAACAGGAATCCGACTTTTCTCTTATTTGCAGGAACATTGATCCCCGCTTCACTGTCGAATACCACCCGGTCTCCGATCTTGATCTGCCCGCTGGTAGGGGTCTCCAGACCGGCGATCATACGTAAGGTAGTGGTCTTGCCGCAACCGGAGGGACCAAGCAGAGTGATAAAGGAATTGTCCTCCATATCCAGACTCAGATCATCTACCGCATAGAATTTTCCCCAACGTTTTGTAACATGTGTTAATTTGATTTCCGGCATAGTTATTTACCTCCGATACCTTCATCCAGGCTGGCCCCGGTCAGTTTATTTACCAAAGTGTTAAAGATCAGGATCGTTACGATCAGGATCAGGTTGATGGCGCTGGAAAATGCATACAGTCCCATCTCATCGAAATAATCCAGTGTCGTGGAGAGGATAAAGCCCTGCGTACATAGCAGTAAGAACAGGGACAGCTCTCGCAGACAGGTCATGAACGGAAGCATATATCCGTTGATAATGGAAGACTTCTGGATCGGAATGATGATCCGCAGCATCCGCTTGTACCAGGGAATATCCTGGATGATGGCCGCTTCCTCAATCTCTCCCGACAGCTGCAGCATGGAGTTCAGTGCACTTCTGCTGGCGAAAGGAATGTACTTGATCACGCCTGCGATGATCAACAATGTGTAAGTATTGAACAGGTTGATCTTGTCATTGGAGAACAGGATGAAGAAAGCTGCGCCCACTGCCAGGGACGGCATCAGGTACGGCAGGAATGCCACACCATTGACGTAATTCGCCCACTTGCTTCTCCGGTTCTTAGATACTGCATAACCGATCAGGGTGCCGATCGTACCTGCGATCAGAGCACAGCAGACAGCTACCAACATCGTTCCCTTGAATGCTCTCCAGATCAGCGGATTGTGAAGAATACCGGGCTGTCCGTACAGAGCACCGGCTCCGTTGTTATCCGTCAGCCACCACTTGGTGGTCAGAGCGCTGGAATCCATGGTGTACAGGAAACTGTAATCTCCCGGATTCGGAAGGAAAGTCTCCAGTGCGAAGGACAGAATCGGGAAAATACTGGTGAAGAAGGTGATAACGATCAGAATGACCGCGATCAGATATTTTCCAACCTTTCCTAAGTTGATCTTGGAGATCTGTCCGGATTTACCGGTAACCGTCGTATAATTCTTACGGCTCTTTAAGCTCATCTGGTTCATTAACAGGATCGCCACACCAAAGATCATCATGATGATGGCAAGAATACTGGCTTCCCCGGTATACTTGGAGTTCATGGAGATGTACTTGGTGGACAGAGTGGTCAGTCCCAGGTAGTGAGGTACGGGATAACTTCCCATGGCGCTTCCGAATACCAGCAGAATCGTGGAAAGAATCGCCGGTTTTACCATGGGTAAGGTAATACGGAACATGGTCTTCCACTTCGGTGTATCCAAAATCGTCGCTGCTTCCTCCAGATTGGCATCCATGTTGCGGAAGATGCCGCCGATCAGGATGTAGGCAAAGGGGGCATAATGCAGTCCCAATACTACTGCACTGGGGAACAGCCCCAGGCACCACCATTTGGGCATCGTAATGTGAAAGAGCGAAGCCAGCAGTCCGTTGGAGGTTCCGGTGACTGCATTACTGTTGAATACATTCTGCCATACCACTGCCAGTGTCCACTGGGGCATGATGTAGGGGAAAATAAAAATGGAGCTTAAATATTTTTTACATTTTAAATTGGTTCTCGTAATTAAGAATGCGAACAAACCGCCGAACAAAATGGAGATCAGGCAGGTAAAGACTGCCAAAAGAACAGTATTTAACAGCGGTGTCCACAGATTTGTTCTCGCCAGTTTACTGGTGAACAGATCCACATAGTTAGCAAAGGAATATCCGCTTGCTTTTCCGGTAAGATGTGCATCGATGGTGCCCGGATGGATCTTGAAGGTATCCTCGACGATTGCCACGATCGGCGCCACTGTGGTAAAAGTAAGTACGATACCAAACAGAAGCAGAATGATATTTTGTGGCTTGGAGAAATACGTCTTGATCTTGTTCAGAACAATCACCATCTTGCTTGTTTTTTTTGTGGCACTCTGATTCATGGTTAACCTCTCTTCCCAATACAAGCTTTTGGTCCTGTAAACCATCCACCCCTGCGAATAAGAAAACTGCTACTTACATGCAGGCATGATGTAGCAGATTTTCTTATTCTGACAGGACAAATAGTCACTTTTTTATATCATATATCACTCAGCAGTATACTTCGGTAACAGTTCGATCCAGCTTCCTACCGTGAAGGATACGGATGCACAGTACTCAGGATCTTCCAGCACCAGTTCGCCATCGGTAGACCACCAGTCGAAGCCTCTGTCATTCTTGCTCTCGTATACAACATTACCGTTCTCATCATTACCGCCGGTGCTGTGCTGATAGGTAGCTTCGATTGCCTTTGCCACTTCAGGGTTAGCGGAATAACCGCCCATGTCTTTGCCCCATGCGCTGAAGCCGTCTTCCGTACAGGTCATGTATGCGATGAAAGCACATGCAGTCCAAGGCAGCGGGCTGTTATCAGTAACGAACAAGTAATGACAGTAGCCGTAGCCACCAATTCCCTTATAGCCATCCTGATAAGCGGCAACCTTGATATTGTTCACAGATACACCTGCGGACTCTTCTACGGAGCGCAGTTTACTGTATACTAACAGTCCACACTGATCGGTAGCGGAATCGGATACCAGCGTATTACAGATAGGTCCATCATCGGTCTGGGCATTGTAGCTGCCTACCCAGAGCTTGATCCATGCCAGGGCATATTTACCATCAGCGCCTAAGCCTAAATCATTTGCCTCGGATTCCATCTCATCAATCGTGGGCTGGAAGTAAGCCTGCTCATCAGCGGGTAATGCATTGAAAGCATCCTTTAACATGGCTGCGTATTTGTCTTCGGTCAGCATGTACAGGAAATTCTTACCTACAACCTCGGAATCAATATCCATGAACAATGCGTGAGTTCCTTCCGCTACGAAGTCCCAGCAGTTGTCATATACTTTATCTCCGGTACAGTTGTATTCGAATACCTTATTCAGCGTCTGTAATGCCAGATAACCGTCCACCGCATCTGGTGTGGTTCCGTTAGCCTCTGCCCATTCCTTGGGAATGAACGTATCCAGTATTCCGGTCTGTGTCATCTTGGATTCGATCTGATTACCATCCTGGATCAGGGTCATTGCGAAGGTTCCTTCCGGCTTCAGGGAATCAGCGGTCAGCTGTTCAAAGATCTTGTTGTTCTTAGGCTGCTGCCAGTCAAATTCCATGCTGTAAGAAGGATCAATAGACTGCAGATACTCGATGAACAGAGGAAGTGCTGCTTTACCACGGCTGGAATTACCTACACCGTAAAAGGTCTTGCCGTTGGATTCTTCGATTGCCTTCTGTGCCAGTTCCTCCATGGTCATTCCTTCTGCCTGTTTGATGATCTGTTGAGTTGCAGTAAGATTTGCGTCGTCGGCTACCTCCGGGGTCTTGGTCTCTGCCACCGTCTCGGTTCCGGCTGTCTGTGTGTTATCTGCGCTTCCAGTTGCCTGGTTCTGGGTCTCGCTGCTGCCGCATCCGGCTAACATACCAACACTCAGTGCACAGATCATAAGTAACGATACTACTCTTTTCTTCATATGCTGTCCTCCCTTGAAACATATAGTTTGTATAACCCTTCATGGTCCACTTACTTGGAATGGGATGTTTCCCTCTTCCGTTCTGATGATTCTATTATACGTTGGGAATTCAGCAATTTGTATAAGGCAAAACTGTTATTATTTTAATATTTCTGATACTATGTATAGTTTTTCTGATATTTTATCGTTTCTTTTGTGCATCTTTGTGGTTTTACATGCTTCTATCCTGGTATTCGGAGGGAGTAACACCAACAATCCTCTTAAAGCTGCTGGAAAAATGTGCAACATCACGATAGCCCACCTGCTCCGCAACTTCATACACCTTATTCCGGCAGTCATTCAACAGTTTCATGGCAGTGCGCATACGAACTCTGGTGATGTATGCCGCCACCGTGTAATCCGTCTCCCTCTTGAATGTATGACTCAAATGTCCTTCACTGATCCCCAGGTGCTCTGCGATCTCTGCCACACACAATTCCGGATCCCCATAATGAACGGAGATATAGTCTACGGCTGCCATAACATATTTGCTCTTGTCGCCTTTATTTAAGACCAGTTCGGGAAGCGGCTCCTCCTTTCTGTTTTCCAATTTTTCCTGTGTCCTCTTACGTTTCTCCAGTGCATTGTTCATTGCCTGTTCCAGTTCCCCGTCTCCAAAAGGCTTTAACAGATAGTCACTGGCCAATAATTTCAGGGCGCTCTGCGCATAGGAGAATTCACTGTAAGCAGTTAAAAAGATCACACTGACATCATTGCCTTCTGCCCGCAGTTCCTTCAGCATTTCGATGCCGTCCATTTTGGGCATACGGATATCGCAGATCAGCAGATCCGGATGATATTTCCGCACGGCTTCCAGTCCTTCGATCCCATTGCCGGCTTCCGCCACGACGACACAGTTCAGTGCCTGCCAGTCTGTCTCCATCACGATTCCTCTGCGCACCAGCATCTCATCATCGATCACGATCACTTTGTACATCGTATTACTCCCTCCATTGTCTCTTCCCGTTTTCTGTATATTCCCCACTATCCGGTAAAAATTCCTCTCTGTCCGTTGCTCTGTATCGGTTCCTCAGGCTTCTCCGTATCTTACCGGCAATCGTAATGTCACTTTCGTACCGTGGACTTCGCCTTCCTCTTCTGTTCGCTGTCCGTCCGTAGGGTTTTCGGCGTTTAAGGTAAGACTCTCCATATGAATGCCATATTCTTCCCCATAGGTCAGCCGGATGATCGTGTCCACATTGGATACTCCGATATGCCCCACCAGCTGCTCCTGTCTTCTGTGATTGATGGCATCCATCCATTCTTCAGGAGCGCCACAGCCGTCATCGGTTACTTCAATACACAGAACATCTTCCTGTTCTGTGATCCGCACAAGGATATTTCCTTCTTCACTCTCCTTTAATCCGTGCAGTACCGAGTTCTCCACGATGGGCTGTATGATCAGCTTTGGGATCACGCACTCTTCCAGTCCCTCCTGCAGATCCACGGTGTACGAGAACTTATCATTGAAACGGATCTTTTGGATATCTACATAACAGTTCACCAGTTCCAGTTCTTCTTTCAGATAGATGAACTGTCTCTTGGAGATACTGGTCCTAAGGATCTTCGCCAGTCCCGCCGCCATGGTAGCGATCTCCGGGATATGGTTGGCCTTCGCCACCCATTTCATGGTGTCCAGTGTGTTATACAGGAAATGAGGATTCAGCTGTGCCTGCATCATGGCAATATGGGAAGCATTGAGTTCCTTCTGCTTCTCCACCTTATCCTGCACGCTTTGCTCCAGTTCGTTGGCCATGATATTAAAGTTCCGGGACATCTGTCCCAGCTCGTCCTCTCTGTCGGAGACGATCCTGACAGTAAGGTCTCCTTCCTGCAGTGTACGCATGGCCGTATTCATCCGTTCGATAGGACGGGTCATATTTCTACCCAGCCGGGAAGCCACCAAAACACACAGAATGACACTGATGGTCAGCATCACGATCAACACACTGTACATGGAGTTCAATACTTCTGTTGAAAACACGCTGGGACAGGACAATGCAGTATACAATCCACTGTCTCCCAGCGGCTGGACCAGCAGTTCTCCGGCACGATATACTCCCAGCAGCTTATGACCAACCATGAGTTCTTCCCGGATCTGCTCTTCCTGCAGGTTACCATTATCATAAATGGTTCTCCAGAAGGGGTCCATGATTGCTACCTCCGCTTTGGCATTTCCCTTATCATGAAGCACTTTTTCAAAATTTTCTGCGCGCATGCTGATCACAATATAACCTTCCGGTATACCGTCTTTTCCCATAAGTTTACCCGCTGCATACAATAAAATCTTGCTGTCATTAGTATCTGCACGCCGCAGCACCAGCGTCTCTTTACTATCCTCGACTGCTTTCAGGATGCCCCAGTATACCGGCAGATCTGTCTTGGCACTTCCCTGTGCCGTAGTGTAAATACATTTTCCGTTTTTATCATACAGATCAAATTGGGCATATTCTCTGTAATCAGCCACTTCCCGATAGAATTGCAGGTAAATCTTGCTCTTCGACCAGGTGTCATCTTCACCTATCTGTTCCACGATCCGGGTGTTAGCATTTATATTCTCCACTACCATCTCGAACTCCTGAAACAATTCCAATATGCCAGCATCTATCTGTTCCGCCTGCTCTGTTACTTTTTTCTCATAATCGCTGTTGATCTTGGTCTCCATAGTCTGGATCAGGAATACCCCAAAAAGCAATAACGGCAATAACGCAACTACACCGAAGCAGACCAGCAACTGTCTGTGAAACGACTTTTTAATCCACTTTTTCATCTGTTCTCCCCTGTAACGTCTCCCATGTGTTCAGAATTTTTTCCTTTTCCTGAGAAGCCCAATGAATATCATAATCGATCGTTTTTAATTTTGTCTGCTCCGGTGCTGCATACTCTTCCATATCATTGCGGACAGTTCTCCGGAAAAAGACTTCCTCCACCAGTCTCTGTACATCACTACTGACGGTAAATTCCAGAAATAATTTAGCATTTTCCATATGCTTTGCGCCCTTGACGATCGCTGTAGCGTCCGGTATGGCACTGGTGCCGTCCGTGGGGTAGATCACTGTAATATCTGCCCCTTCCAGAATCTTTTGTCTCGCCATTCCCTCTGTGGTAATACCTACCAGTCTGGTTCCGGCATTGACTTCCTCCAGTACTGCCACAGATGAGGGTGACAGGTAACCATCCAGTGCACCGGTAAAATCCTCCAGCGTCTTCTGCTCATCCTGATCCGATACCTGAAGCATCGTACAGAGTGCTGTATAACTACTGCCGGATTTCGTGGGATCTGCGAACGCGATCTTTCCCTTCCAACGATCGGTCTGCAATTCCTCCCAGGTTCTGGGAGCCGCTACGGGATAGACCAGTTTATTGTTATAGATAAATACAGTCGGCAGCACAGAAAAGGGCGTATAGGCATCTCCCTCCGTGCGATACTGTTCCGCAATTTGATCTATTTCGCTGACTTTATAAGGTTCCAGATAGTCTCTGCACTCCTCAAAATTTTCAACACCTCCACCGAACATGACGTCAAAGGTACCGGGTGCATCCTGTTGTAATTCATCAAAAAGTGCCAAAGTATCTCCTGCTTTGAGCTCTACAAAAATCCCTGTACGTTCCTCAAATTCCTTGATGATCGGTTCGTATACATCTGCTTTGTGAGCGGTATAGACGATCAGTTTTCTGTCCTCCGGGATCTGATAGACCGTCTCTTCGGACTTGCTGCAGCCAGTAAGTAACAGGAGCGCCGCAGTCAGTCCGGACAGAACAGATATTGCTGCTTTATGTTTTTTACTATACGAAGTCCTCATAACTTTGCCCTTATCTTTTTCGTTTGTTTATTTTCACTGTATTGTTTCTGTTATCTCTCTGGTTTTTCGATTTTGCTCCCGGCTGCTGTCTGTTGCAGTCTCCGCATCCGGTCGTACTGCCCATACATTTTTTGCACTTCGTTCTCCAGGATGTAGTAGTGGCGGATGTATGGGATCAGCAGGATCAGGATCACTATGGGGAGTAATAAGGTAAAAAGGCTGTCGGAGATCACACTTAAGACGATCGCCAGCATCTCTAACAACGCAAAAGTCACCGTAACGATCAGATGAATCAGACGCTCATGCTGGAAAAATCCCACCTGCACAAGATGCTCCTTAAGTTTGTCCTGAACCATTTCCTGCATGGTCTGTTCCTCGGTATCCGTTTTCTTTATGTCAGTTTTCTGTGTATGCGTCTGCCTCTGTACAGCCTGCGTTGAGTATTCACCGTGCTGTGACAATGTCTGTACGTTCTGCTCCATTTCTGTCAGCCATTCATCTATCTGTTTTCGATATTGCAAAATGCGCTGCTCCATTATTTTCCCCACCTTCCCGGTACTTGTATTACTCCATCATAGCTATTCTTTCGTTTTTCGTCAATGTGCCATAAATACAATTAATTCCAAAACATAAAAAAACGCC